>MDTB01128767.1_pt1 | contig 16862 bp, 19 predicted proteins | sample 811161 | NCBI WGS metagenome assembly MDTB01 (sample SAMN05326650, study PRJNA326480) | marine metagenome | isolation source: seawater | place: Mediterranean Sea | collected 2009
TGATGTTTTGTCTTGTACATTCGGATGACAATGTACTAAAATTGTTCTGTATTTCTGGACAATCAGAGTACAAAAGCTTTGACAAACACCGAACAAAGCATAAATATCAACGAGAATTTCAATGACTGAAGCTAAACACCCTATTCAAGTCGTCGCGCGGCGCACAGGTTTGAACCCAGATGTCATCCGCGCATGGGAAAGACGCTATCAAACAGTGGTGCCGCAACGTGCCAGTAATGGTCGTCGTCTGTACGCGGATACTGACGTCGAAAAACTCACCTTACTCAGACGTGCAACCTCAGCAGGCCGCCGTATCAGTGACATCGCTGATCTGTCTGTCGACGCCTTGTATTCTCTCATAGAAACGGATGAAGTCGCAGCGGCGCAGGCGCGGGTTATACCCAGCGAGCGACCTAATACAGGTTCTGTCATGGAACATTTTGAGGAATGTTTAGATGCCATCACCGGGATGAACTCGAGTCATCTCAAAGCCTGTCTGATTAAGGCAGACAAAGCACTGGGTGTACCTTTCTTATTAGAAGACCTCATCCGTCCCCTGATATCTCATGTGCGTGATGAATGCCGGCGGGGCAATCTGCGCCAATGCCACGAACGTGTCGCCACGGCTACTGTGCGCTCGTATATGTATAATCTGGCCAGTTCAGAAAATAGCTCTGACGCGCGTCACAATTTGATTGTCAGCACACCTGTTGGTCAGCGCTATGATTTGATCGCTCTGCGGATGGCCGTTGCGGCGAATTTTTATGGCTGGAATGCCATTTATTTGGGCACAGAATTATCCGCTGAGGAGATTGCCTATGCCTGTGACCAGACCCAATCGTATACCGTTGCGCTGGGTATTGCTTCGCCATCAGATGACCCCCATCTAGCCAATACTCTGCGCGAGTTGAAAAGGAAGATTGGTGTCAGAACCAGTTTAATTGTAGGCGGCAAGGCAGTAACAGGGTACACTGAAGTCATTCAAGAAATTAACGCAGTAATAGTGCAAACCATGGGCGAACTTCGTATGGAGTTGGATCGATTAAGGCGCCCCATGACCGCACGCATCGACACACCACGAATTTAACCGACAACTCAGCACTGCCCCATCCACCCCTATCTGATAGACACTATGACACGACCATCCAGTTTTTCTAAAGAACAATTGCTCGCGTGCGGTCACGGCGATATGTTTGGCCCTGGCAACGCACAATTACCCACTCCCAATATGCTGATGATGGATCGCATCACAACCATCAATAGTGATGGTGGTGAATATGGTAAAGGTAAGATGATTGCCGAACTCGATATCTCTCCAGATTTATGGTTTTTTGATTGCCATTTCCCAGGTGACCCGGTTATGCCAGGCTGTTTAGGCTTGGATGCCATGTGGCAGTTAGTTGGTTTTTTCCTGGCCTGGAGTGATAACCCGGGACGCGGGCGTGCACTCGGTGTGGGTGAAGTAAAGTTCACTGGTCAAGTGTTACCGAGCGCCAGCAAAGTACGCTATGAAATCGATATGAAACGTCTCATTACCCGCAAACTTGTGTTGGGTATTGCTGACGGCGTGATGCTCGTGGATGATCGCGAGATTTATCACGCCAAAGATCTACGGGTAGGCTTGTTTACCTCGACGGATAATTTCTAGTCAGCACACGCTCAATCATCGGCTGCGGCCAGACTGCGATCAACCAACTCAAATACATCGCGCGACAAATCAGCTGTCGCTTTGACCTTCTGCAAAGAGGCCCGCATCAGTGTCTGGCGCTGATGATCATACTTCTGCCAATCAATTAATGGCTTGACCAAGCGTGAGGCCACCTGCGGATTGATCGCATCAAGCTTAATAATCTGCTCAGTTAAAAACGCATAACCCGCGCCTGATTTAGCATGGAACGCGGTCGGGTTAGCCATGCAAAAACCGCCAATCAGCGCGCGCACCTTGTTCGGATTGGTGATCGAGAAACAGGGATGGTCAAGTAACTGCTTAACCGTTTCTATCACGCCCTCTTGACGCGAGCGCGCCTGCAAAGACAACCACTTATCCATCACCAGTGAGTCGTGTTGCCAGGCTGCGCCAAAATCAGCAATCAGCTCGGCTCTGATGGGATCAGTACTATCATTAACAGCGTCCAGAGCAGACATCTTCTCGGTCATATTATTCGCCTGCGAGTATTGCTTGTGCGCGAGTTGCCAATAATCCTGTTTATTTAAGCTGCATAGATAACTGAGACAAACTGCAGCCAGTCGCCGGCGTCCCATCGACTCGGCAGTATAGTGATACTCGCCAGCGACGTGGTGTTGATGATATAGATCAAGTAACTGCGCCTCTAAAGCGTCTGCAATTTTTTTCATCAGACCTAGTCGCGCCTGGTGAATCGCGTCCACTTCAACGGGCTGCATAAACTCAGCTAAATAAGATTCAGAGGGCAGGACCAACATCTCAGCCAGAAAAGCAGCATCCAGCGAGGCATCCTCGATGGTGATTTTGAGTGCTTCGATATAGGCCTCGGCGTCGGCCACTGCGGCACCCGTCATCAGCGCGACTACCGCATCCAGCATCCACTCAGTGGCGAAGCGCTGGCCTGCATCCCAGCGGTTGAAGGTATCTTTTTCATGTGCCATTAACAGGGTCAAGTCGTCGACTGAGTATGCATATTCCAGTTTCACCGGGGCCGAGAAGTTCTGTAAGAAAGACGGGACTGGCTGGGTTGTGATGTGCTCAAAAACAAATCTCTGCTGATGGTCAGTCAGGGTCAGTAACATCGCGTCGCAGGCATGCTCGGTACTCTCTTGCAGGTGCAGGGCGAGTGCCTCACCGTGCTGGTCAAATAAGGCAATATTGACCGGGATCAGATAAGGTTGGGGGGCGGTTTGTTGTTTGTGCTGGGGGATTTGCTGTTCTATGTCTAGCACAAACTGCTGCGTATCCGCATGCCACTGGGTGTCGACTTTCAGGGTCGGCGTTCCACTCTGTGAATACCAGTTAAGGAAATTACCTAACTCGTAGTCATTGGCCTCGGCCATAGCCAAGGCAAAATCATCAGTCGTGACAGCCTGTCCATCATGTTTTTCAAAGTAACGTGCCAAGCCTTTTTTAAAGCCATCTCTGCCCAGTAAAGTCTGATACATGCGCACCACCTCCGCGCCTTTCTCATAGACAGTCAGGGTATAGAAATTGTTGATCTCAACATAGGAATCTGGGCGAATAGGATGGCTCATAGGGCCGCCATCCTCAGCAAATTGATAAGCACGTAAATAACGCACATCCTGAATACGCTTAACTGCACGCGAGGTCACATCGGAAGTGAATTCTTGATCCCTGAACACGGTCAGTCCTTCCTTGAGACTGAGCTGGAACCAATCTCTGCAGGTGACTCGATTACCCGTCCAATTGTGGAAGTACTCATGCGCAATCACTGCCTCGACAGTCATGTAGTCGGCATCGGTGGCCGTGGCAGGACTGGCCAATACACATTTGGAATTAAATACATTGAGGCCTTTGTTTTCCATCGCGCCCATATTGAAGTCATCAACCGCAACGATCATGTACGTGTCGAGATCATATTCCAGGTCAAAGGTTTGCTCGTCCCACTGCATTGCTTTTTGTAACGAAGCGACGGCGTGATCACATTTATCGGCATTGTGCGCTTCCGTGTAGATTTCTATGCTCACCTCGCGCCCGCTGCGCGTAATGTATTGATCTCGGCAACAGGACAGATCGCCTGCCACCAAGGCAAACAAATAACAGGGCTTAGGGTAAGGATCATGCCACTCTACGTAATGACGCCCAGCAGCTAATGTGCCCTGCTGAATACGATTTCCGTTCGAGAGCAGCACCGGCATAGTGTCACTGTCTGCCTCAATCCGCACCGTGAACACCGCCATCACATCTGGACGATCAAGATAGTAGGTAATCTTGCGAAAACCCTCCGCCTCACATTGGGTACAGTAGTTACCTGAGGACAAGTAGAGTCCCTCCAGGGCCGTATTCTGTGCTGGGTCAATAGCGACTACCGTTGCCAGTTCAAATTCGTCCAGCGTCGATGACAGCGTGAGACTGGACTCATCGACACAGTATTCATGTGCTGCCAATGCGCGACCATCCACAGATATCGATTTCAGCTCCAGTTGCTCACCCTGCAAGGTAAGCGCGCCAGGCGCTTCACTGCTGGCGGGATTCACACGCATCTTGAGGCATGCATACACATATGTTTTGTCGGGAAATAGCTCGAACTTGAGCTGCACTGCACTGATCAAATGACTGGGCACTTGATAGTCTTTTAAATAAATTGCTGCTGGCTGACCGTCTTTCATTATGAACCTGTTTTGAGCGCACTGATTGAGTTACTATTGCGCTTATTAATTTATGAGTAATGTATGCCGATAAGGCGCTAAGTTATCACTTTTATAGATCGCGTAGATGATAAACCACCAGCCCTTTTACATAAATATTGCCGGTTACCGCTTTACCCCTATACAAGAACTAGAAAAGACCGTGGCTCTGTTCAGAGGCATGTGTGCGGATCTGGAACTTCTGGGTTCTATTTACGTGGCGACTGAGGGCGTCAACATGGGTTTGGCAGGCAACATTCTTTCCATTGAGACTTTTCGGCGCCGCTTGCAACAGCATACACCCTTTCAAACAATACGTTTTCATGAAATGTACAGCAGCCAAATGCCGTATCACAAAATGACCGTCAAAACTAAAACCGAGCTGGTACCGATTGAGGACAGCTCGATTAAAGTGGGTGATTTCAATCATCAGTATCTGCCACCCAAGGCGCTGCAAAAATGGCTGGATGAGGAGCGTGATTTTGTGCTGTTGGATATGCGCAATGATTTTGAGTTTCAGCTCGGCACTTTTGCCACCGCCGAACAACTCAATCTGCGCCGCTTCAGGAAACTCCAGACCAAAGCGGATGCCATTAAACAATTACCCAAAGATAAACCGATTGTGACCTTCTGTACGGGTGGTATTCGCTGTGAGAAAGCGGGCCCTTACCTAGAGAAACAAGGTTTCGACAATATTTATCAGCTGGAGGGCGGTATTATTGAATATTTGCGCCAGACTAAAGGTGCCCACTGGCACGGCAATTGTTTTGTCTTCGACGATCGTGTGTCACTCACGAAAGAGCTCAGCCCACAACACTTCAATTTGTGCACCGACTGTCAGATCATTTTAAAAGACGATGAACAAGAGTTTTGTAAATCCTGCTTGGCTTTAAAAGACTCTGAAAATGTCGCTATTTGATCTGTGTTTTAATTTCACCAGCAGCACATTCAGGCCCGATGAGACAGCTGTGTTGGACCGTGCGCGAGCGGCCGGCGTTGACCACTTTCTTGTCACAGGTTCTGATCAGGACGATAGTCGTTTGGCGCTTGAACTCGCTGAGCGTTATCAGCACGGCATGTATGCCACTGTAGGCGTACATCCGCACCTAGCTAAAAACTGGCAGCATGATACTCAAGATAACCTGCGCCAACTGGCCCAATCGACACGGGTAAAAGCGATTGGTGAGGCGGGTCTGGATTATCATCGCAATTTGTCTACCCCTGAACAACAGCAGCATGCTCTGCGTCAGCAAATAGAATTAGCCATCGAGTTACAGCGTCCACTATTCTTGCACGAGCGTGATGCACATGCAGACTTTTATGCAATTTTGCAGGACTATCAGTCTGAACTGGTGACCAGTGTCGTGCATTGTTTCACCGGTCAGCGTGCGGCCCTGGAGCACTATCTGGAGATGGATCTATATATTGGCATCACAGGCTGGATATGTGATGAACGTCGCGGCACTCATTTACATGAACTGGTAAGCTTGATTCCACAAGATCGCCTGATGATTGAGACTGATGCGCCCTACCTGTTGCCGCGCAGTTACCGACCAAAACCCAAAGACAATCGCAACGAACCCAGTTTTCTTCCGCATATAGCGCAGCACGTTGCTCACCACCGCGGCGATGATGAACACCACTTGTGTCAATTCACAATGCAGAATACGCTACGCTTCCTAGATATTAAATCTTAATCCTGAACTAGACTGCCATGAAGATACAAACTGCCATAGAAACTAAAATTAATAATGCGATGACGCCCGCACACTTGGATGTGGTCAACGAGAGTCATATGCATAATGTTGCGCCAGGCTCGGAGTCACATTTTAAACTGACCATTGTAAGTGCCTTGTTTGAGGGCAAGATGTTAGTTGCACGTCATCGACTGGTGAATAAATGTCTCCGCGATGAGCTGGATGGCCCAGTGCATGCGCTATCCATGCACACCTATACCCCGCAAGAATGGCTGCAGAAAAATTCTGAGGTGCGCTCCTCACCCCCCTGTCTAGGTGGTGCCAAACGTGAACAAAACGACTGATGTCACCCGAGGACAGGAATAGAGAAATTGTGCTCCGGATCATGGAACTGCGGGTCGATCATAAGGATCTTGATGACTCTATTCACGCCCTGTCCCGTTCCAACTATATCGATCAAGTGCAACTCAAGCGCTTGAAAAAGAGAAAACTGTTAATCAAGGACACCATCCAAAAATTAGAGAGTCAGCTGATTCCGGATGTGGATGCCTGACAATTCAAACCTACTAAAGCTGAACGCATTTTTTGTGGGGTTACCGGGAATACTATTTCAGCACTGAAATTATAGTGTGCCCGGAGCTTGTCCAGATACTCCTCAAATTCGCGCTCATACAAGACAATGAATTGAACATCGGGTATTTTTTGAGCGGCGGCGATAATGGACTCCAGATTACTCAAGCGGTCGCGGAAGGTATGCTGATAGTTGAATTCCGCCACAATGACATCGACCTGATTTTTTTTCAGATAGGCAATGGCTTTGCGTGCGCTGTATTCCTGAGTGACCTGATAAGCAAACTCTTGATACACAGACATCACGTCTGTGTATCCACCCAGCTCAATGACGCTGAGTAATTTTTTGTTTGTTGCGCTCAAGGTGCGTAACGCGTGGTCTCAATAGACTCAGGTGAGGTGCGTCGAATTTCTCCAGTATGCATTAAGAACTGACCACGTTTACGATCCTCGAAATAGAGCTGCAGTGCCTCGGTAATAATAGGAAACGATAGCTCACCCCAGGGTATGTCGGATTCATCGAAAAACGCAGTATCCAAACTCTCTATGCCTGGACTCGCAAAACCGTCTTTGACCTCGCCTCTAAACATGACATAGACCTGACTGATATGCGGTAAGTTATAAATCATATACAGTTTTTGATCGAGTATTTGCGCACTGGCCTCTTCCTCCGTCTCGCGCGCAGCCGCCTCTTGCACGGTCTCTTTATTTTCCATGAAACCCGCGGGTAGCGTCCAGGTACCCAAGCGTGGATCAATGGCACGCTTGCACAGCAAAATACTGCCCTGCCATTCCGCGATACACCCCGCCACGATCTTGGGGTTTTGATAAAAAATCGTGCCACAATCAGGGCACACATAACGCAGGCGATTATCACCCTCTGGAATACTTTGACTTATTCGATCTGAACCACACTGACTACAGTATTTCACTCTTTCTTCCTTGCTTGCCGCATCCTTAGCTAGATGCTTACGGGGTGAGTTTATTCGCCAGTCGCTACAGGACGTGATTTATCACGTATCCATTGGCTCCACGAACCGACAAATAGTTTCATCGGTGGCAAACCTGCAACCGCTTGGGCCAATAAATTATGACAGGCCGTGACGCCCGAACCACACATATTGATGACATTATTAAACGGCTGATCTTTGATGGTCTGTTCAAAGCGTGCACGTATTACCTGCGGTGGCGCCATGGTGCCGTCTGCGTTGAGATTGCCTGCGAAAGGTAAATTACTGGCACCCGGGATGTGGCCAGGCACAGGATCTGTGGTTTGATCTTTGGCGCTATAGCGATCGGCACTGCGGGCATCAATTAGGGTAATCGTTTGCGCGGCTAGCTCCCGCGCCACGGTATCAATGTCAACGCACCATTCCATGTTGGCTTGACCATTGAATTGTCCAGCGGGTAGGCTGATGTCTTGATCGGTCAAGGCATACCCTTGATCAGTCCATTTTTCCAAACCGCCGTCAAGTACGGCCACTTTGTCGTGTCCGAACCAGCGCATCATCCACCACAAGCGGGCGGCAAAAGCACCTGACATATCATCATAGGCAATCACTTGGGTATCATTGTTGATCCCCCAGTCTTTGATTTGTTGCAGAAAAACCTCTGCTTCGGGCAAAGGATGGCGTCCACTGGTAGCGGTCATCGCGGCAGATAACTGGGTATCCATATCTGCATGTTGGGCATTGGGTATGTGGCCTGCCCGAAAACTATTAATCCCCCCTTGCGGATCTTTGAGGCTGAAGCGGCAGTCAAAAACACGCACATTGTCATGGTCGATTATGGTTTTTAGCTCCTGCGCGGAAATCATTGTTTGGTAATACATTTTTATACCTTTGTATGCTTGTGTTTGTTAAACCTGTTGGCAGTTGCCACAGTCCATCAGTGAGCGGCTTACATTAGATAGAATGGATGGGCTATGCAAGCCTAGTCATCCATAACCATACAGGAAAGATCATAGCTACCCCTAACGGGTTCGACAAAAAATCGCTCATGATTGTAGTTCTTGCCTGCACAAATTTTCGCAAACACGTCGACCACAGGCGCTGGCGCACAGACATAGATGTCATGGCTGGATAAATCGTGTTCACTTGCCATGGCCGCCGCTAGGTGTGTCTCTACCATTTGACAACTCTGCTGTGGCTGAGCGATCAATTCCTGAGGAGACTGTTGCAAGATGATGCCTGTGTAGGCAAACCCATCCAATGCATCCGTCCATGCACGGCATAGGTTATGCAGATACAATCCACCTTCACTGCATGCCATCCAAATCAATCTAATATTAACATCCTGCTCCTGCGCGGTAATATGTTCGAGCAAGCTTTTAATGGCCGCAAAACCGATATCAAATGCAAACAGAGTGATCGGGCGCAGCAGTTGCTCCTGCAACACAAAGCCGCCATGAGGTCCTTGCAGCAACATGTGATCGCCTATGTGCAGAGTATTGACTATTGCCTGTGGAACGGTATCAGCCGATGAGCTGCGCATGTGGAATTCAATCAGGCGATCCTCGCATGGGCAACTGGCGATAGATAAAGCACATGAGCCATACGCTTCAAGCTCTAATTTTACATACTGCCCGGCAAGGAAACGCAGTCGTTTTGTTCTTGGTGTTTGCACGACTAATCGATGGACTTCTCTGGAGAGCTGTTCCAGCTTACGCACTTTGACCTCAATGGTCTGTTCTGGAATATCAGCGGGCTGCTCGATATTGATTGCCTCGATCTCACAATCCTGGCGCGGGCTACTGACACAAGTGAGCACATAACCTTGCAGCTTATGCGCCTCGGACACGGCAAACTCACGTGACTTAATCTCCTCTACTTGACCAGAGACCATCCGCGTCAGGCAGAGACCACAGGTACCGTTACTGCAGCCATAATTGAGTGCTACGCCAGCACGGATAGCAGCCTCTAGAATAGTTTCATTGGCATGAACTGTAAAACTGCTGGGCTGATTGATAAGTTTAACGCGATGTGACATGAACCAACTTTAACGCGAAATCAGTCCCGAATTCTAGGTATGCCAGCACTGCCCGCTACTGCTCGGCCTTGAATAATCTCACCCTCAGGGTGGAGCAGAGACAGGTATTCGATCTTATCTTGACATTCAACCGCTACACCACTGTACCTGTCTGTACCGTTGATACTGAATTCAAAGGCGTAAAAACGCCGCAATACAAGGCGGCCACGTTTGCGCACCGGAAAAAGTTTTTTCATGTGGATCGATTGATCAAGCAATTGAACCTTATTCTGCTGACAGAAAGAGACGCAATAACGGATGGTAAATTCTCTGGAGCGAGTGCCGTCAAGCCATAACCAGACGACTAATAAAACAACGGCTATGGCCAAGAATGCATCCATAATTGCCAGCTAAACTAAAGCAGAAAATATTTTGTGCTTAATGTCATCAACCTGACCGATGCCATCAACACGCACATAACGAGGCGCATCCTGCTCCTGTCTGGCCGACCAGCTTGAGTAGTAGTCTGACAAGGGCTTAGTTAACTCATGATAGACGCGTAAACGCTCGCGCACGGTGTCCTCTTTATCGTCTTCGCGTTGGACCAGTGCCTCACCGGTGTCATCATCCAGACCCGCCTGATGCGGTGGGTTATAAATCACATGATAGGTCCGGCCTGAGGCTGGATGCACCCAGCGCCCGCTCATGCGCTTGATAATTTCAGCATCATCGACATCAATCTCAACCACGTAATCAATTTTTACGCCTTGATTTTTCATTGCCTCAGCCTGGGCCAATGTTCGTGGAAAACCATCGAATAAAAATCCTTGCGCACAATCTTGTTGCTGGATTCTTTCGCGCACTAGACCAAGTATTATTTCGTCGGACACAAGACCGCCTGCGTCCATTACTTTTTTCGCTGCCAATCCCAGACTGGTGCCTTGCTTGACGGCCGCGCGCAACATGTCACCAGTGGAGATCTGTGGAATGCCGAAATGGTCTTTTATATGGTTAGCCTGAGTTCCTTTGCCAGCCCCTGGCCCACCTAATAAGATTATCCGCATTGCTATATACTCCCAATATATTTTTAGTTATGTGTGACGTTCGCGTGGTTGTGTTTGGCATGGCTTTGCTGGGCTTGCGCTCACGCCTTGCAGATAGTCGCATAGCAAATCGTCTTTGTGAAATCATTTTAGCTGCCGATTCGTATCTACCTAAACTGCACGCTGGTATTCAGGTGAGGCCGCATATCACTTAGGCTATGATGCAATAAGTGAGCGCGATTAGCAGAGTGTGAATGCACAACTTTTAATTTTTCCGTGCTGCAAAAGGACAAACTATGAGCAAAAAAAATGCCTTCTACGCCCAATCCGGGGGCGTCACCTCAGTGATTAATGCAACTGCCTGCGGTGTTATTGAAACAGTGCGCAAACACAAGGACAAGATCGGTAAAGTATATGCCGGTCGGAATGGGATTATTGGTGCGCTGACTGAGGATCTAATTGATACCTCGAAAGAAACTGCGCGCGCGATAGCTGCCCTCAAGCACACACCCTCGGGCGCATTCGGCTCGTGTCGCTATAAATTAAAAAGCCTGGATGAGAGTCGCGCTCAATATGAGCGTCTGATAGCGGTATTCAAAGCACATAATATTGGTTACTTTTTCTACAATGGGGGTGGCGATTCTCAAGATACCTCGAATAAGGTGTCACAACTCAGCAAGAGCATGGGTTATCCAATTCAGGCCATCGGTATACCCAAGACCGTGGATAACGATTTACCCCTGACGGATAACTGCCCAGGTTTCGGCTCTGTCGCAAAATATGTTGCCGTCTCAATTCGTGAAGCAGGCTTCGATGTTGCCTCCATGGCCAAAACCTCAACTAAAGTCTTTGTCATGGAAGTTATGGGTCGTCATGCTGGCTGGATTGCTGCTGCCGGTGGCTTGGCGGCAGAAAATGAAAGCGATGCACCACACATCATTTTATTCCCAGAAGTCGCGTTCAATAAAAAAGTCTTCATGCAACGGGTTAAACACTGCGTCAAACACTATGGCTATTGCGCTATCGTGGTGTCCGAGGGTGCCCGCTATAAAGATGGCACCTTCCTGGCAGATGCTGGCAGTGTTGATGCTTTTGGCCATAAGCAGTTGGGCGGGGTCGCTCCGGTGGTGGCGCAGATGATCAATGATGCAACAGGCTATAAGTACCACTGGGCAGTCGCGGACTATTTGCAGCGTGCCGCGCGTCATATTGCATCAAAAACCGATGTCGACCAGGCCTATGCCGTCGGCAAGGCGGCGGTAGAGTTTGCCCTCAAAGGCAAGACTGCCATCATGCCTACCATCGTGCGTACTTCGAATCATCCCTATCGTTGGAAAATCGGTGAGGCGCGCCTGGCGCGGGTCGCTAATATCGAGAAGATGATGCCTAAAAGCTATATCACACCGGATGGTTTTGGTATTACCCAGCGTTGTCGCACCTACCTCAGTCCATTGATCAGAGGTGAGGACTATCCACCCTACAAGAATGGCTTGCCGCAATATGTGCAACTCAAGAATATCGCTGTACCGAAAAAGTTGAAAGATAACTTCATGCCATAATCACAGCACTGTGGTTTGACCTACTAGGCAACACTCTGATCATGACGGATGACTTAAGCCAGTTAATTGCAGAAGAAAAAGCCAAGATACTGGCGCAAACTGCGCTGATCGATTGGCCAGCACTGGAAAAGTTTTATGCCCAAGGCAAGATTATTCTGGTTGATCAGAGCGTTAACCTAGTGGATGTTGCCTATCATCTGACACTGAATAACGACGACGTAATCGAACAGTTAATCAGCGCTGAGTTACTCACACGCGAGTTCAATCCACAAGCTAAGCGCTGGCATGAGACTCAGCAACAAGTTTGGTGTGTCGTTATTAAGCCATGGGTGTTGGTGCAAGCGACTAAAGACTGACAGTTACTGGCGCACCGTGAGCATGCCGTTCTCGTGGGTGACTGAAAGATCGCGCAAAAATGACATCCCCAAAAGAATCTCCTGCCCCTGCATATAGGGATTGATCCCTGCCCGCACATTCTCGACAGTGATATCACCCAGACTGACACTGTCAAGTTGAGTCGCATAGGTTGTGATGCTGCCGTTGGCAGTCATGACAGACATCGGCGCACCCCTCACCAGACCAATTCGGGTGGCGACACCCTCAGGTACCGACACTAAACTGGCTCCCGTATCAACAAGAAACACAACATCCTGCTGATTTATTTTGCCGTTGGCGATGTAATGGCCATGTTGACTGCCGCGCAGTACGACTTGTTTACTGCCGTCTTCCATTTCTAGCGTAGTCAGCGATTTGTTAGGATTACGTTTGTCGTCCAGTATTTTGGAAAAAAATTGGGTCAGCATTGCAATACCAATCACCCATACTAAAAAAAACATCCATTTACCCATGTCAGCTGCGAGATCCCGTTGCTGGTTTGCCACTTAAACTCCTAAGTATCCGATGCAGTATGGTAGATTATAAGTATCGGTATGAATTTGATCAGGTCAATTTTTTTGCTAGCATTAGCCGAACTCAGAAATAGATCAAACTATTCTTTTTGTGGGGTTGTCAATTGGTTCTATTTGCCCCATCTTTACGTGCACATTGCTGGCCAAGATGATAAAACAAGCTGGCATGTTTTATGTGATGTTTGTCTAGTACGCGGGGATGACAAAAAACAATTCAGGACTGATTTTTGAATTAAAACGGACTAAATGTTAGACAAAGGGCTTACAAAGCCGCAATAAAACAATTATCCCTTTAACTAATGGAGAAAAACTATGGGCCTATTTGGATTTGGCAAAAAGAAAGAAAAAACTCCCGCTGCTGGTGTCAATGATACCTTCACACTGAGCGGTCCAGCCAACGCAAGCACCGCCAAGTGCATAATGATTGCCGGCGTGCGCGGCGTCACCGCAGAAATTACAATCAACGAGACCGATAACGTCACCCTGACCCACGGACCTCTGACATTGACCGGTGAGAATGCAATTCAAACCTACCTCGATGTGCGTGGTGAAGGCGCCCCGCTTAAGCCCAAAAAGGCGCGCCATTTAGGCGACCAGAATCGTTGGATAGAAGTGAGTGCTCAACTGCTAGACACAGACACCCAGATAGACACTGTCAGCAAGCGCATGAACGATATTCTGGCTACCCAAGAATATTTAGTCGGCCCTCTCACGCAAGCCGATGCGCCCGTTGCAGGCAGTATTTTTACCCTGAAAAAAGCCGGCAAGCTGCCGTCGGGTCTGGATCATATCGATGCTTGGTTGACACGCGTTGAAGGGCTTATCCCAGACAACGTTCGTGCCTCTTATATGGCCCACGTGAGTTGAGCCAGACCTGCAATGACTAATTAGCTCAGCCAGGCTGAGCCAGAACCAATATATAGGAAATCATCATGGATATATTTGACCAACGAGCAATTGCCGATACCGAAGGTGAATACGGTCTCTCAGGCGATATGAAAAAAACACAATATGTGCTGCAACTGCTAGGCGCACCCTTCTGTGCGGAGACCTTGAAGTGCATCTTGATAGCTGCTGAGCAAGGTATGGAAATGAACTGCGGAACGGTCACTATGGCTGAGCTATCTGGAGAGGAATTCTGTTCAGTCTCTGAGTTTGGTTTAGCACCAGCACTCAAGGAAAACGATTATTTTACAGCCGGTTCAAAAGCCATCACAGAATACATCAATGCGCGTGGCCTAGGCTTTTCATTAATCCCGAAAAACGTCACTCAAGCGGCGCAACAAGAAATGTTGATGGATAAGTCACGCGCATTGAGTGCCACCATCGCCACCCTGATCGATGAGACTATTGTTACGGCCAGCAATGACACAGTCAAAATAACTGCCGCGCAAGAAATATTAGCGCCCGCTCTGGATGAGTTGAATGATCTGCTCGCTAATGACAAATTCTTGGGCGGAAAAAACTTCGCCATTGCAGATTTACATTGGACCGCCAGTTGCCATTTAATTGAGCTGGCCATGCCCGAACTGATCAACTCACGGACTAACATCAAGACTTGGCTGGCAGCAATTCGCAGTAAAAAGAGTAACTGTGGACAGGCACTGATCGCAGCCTCACTATTACCCACTGCAGATGAGATTAAAGCCAACACACTCAACAATGTAGTGATTACTGACTTCTAGCAAACGGCTAGTAAGCGCATCAAAAAAGGCTCCTTGCGGAGCCTTTTTTGTTGTTATCACGCAGCCGATATGAGCCTTAGTGGCCGCCTGCAGCTAAAACATTTCCGAAGAGTCGACCTCTTTTGTTGCCGCGCCTGTCTGACGTGAGGCAATATAATCACCGGTGATCATCTCCTGATAACACATACCGGGACCCACCATTGGGTAAACGCCGGCATCACGATCGATAATCACTTCCAAAAATGCTGGCCCAGGGAATTCAACAAACTCCTTAATTACTCTGGGGAGATCAGCTTTTTTATCTAATCTCACGGCGTATTCAAAGCCATCTGATTCTGCTGACTTGACAAAGTTTTTCTTGTGCAGTGATTTATCACTGGCTGACAAACGCCCTTTAAAGAACAGATTCTGCCATTGCTTGACCATGCCATCACCAAAGTTATTTAAAACGACCGTCTTGACTGGCAAGTCGTAAGTGGTACACGTCTCAAGCTCGCCCAGATTCATACGTATGCTGGCGTCACCATCGATATTTATCACCATTGAATCCGGCTTGGCAAACTGGGCACCTATGGCGGCCGGCAGACCAAAACCCATGGTTCCCATACTGCCCGAGGTTAACCACAGACGCGGCTGAGCAAAGTCAAAATACTGTGCTGCCCACATTTGATGCTGACCAACGCCGGTACTCACAATCGCTTTGCCTTTGGTGTATTTATTAATTTCTTCAATCACGGCATATGGCTGAATGGTCTCAGAGGCCCTATCATAATTCATCGCATAGTCATTTTTTAAGGCCGCAATATGCGCATGCCATGGTGTGTAATCAGCCGAAAACTGGTAGCTTTGCTGACCGTATTCGCGCAGCGCGGTAAGACTCTCTGGCAACAGACCGACATGATGCCAATCAACCGATTTCACTTTATCAATCTCGGATGGATCAATGTCAAAGTGCGCAATGAATTTTGCATTCGGTCCAAATTTATCTGGCACTGCCGCTACCCGATCATCAAAGCGAGCGCCAAGCGCAATCAAAAAATCACAATCATCAGTGGCATAATTTGCGAATGCGGTACCGTGCATGCCCAACATATGCAGCGCACGAGGTTGGGTAGTGTCGTAGGCACCGATACCCATCAGCGTGGTCACCACGGGAATTTCAAAAGCATCTGCAAACGCTCTTAGCGCTTGCGCGGCTTCACCATTGATCACCCCACCACCAGCATATATAAGCGGACGCTGTGCTTGCGCTAAGGCATCAAAAAACTGCTTGCGCTTATCGGTATTTAATTCTGATGAGATCAAATGATGCATGCGCTCACGATAGCCGCGCACGGGTAAGCGCCCACGGCCTTTAAATGTGCCCACCCAGTTCTGAACATCCTTGGGAATATCAACAACTACCGGCCCAGGACGACCCGTGCGGGCAATCTCAAATGCGGTGCGCATGGTATCTTCAAGTTTTTCTGGCTCGGTGACTAAAAATATATGCTTGGCCACAGCGCCCATAATGTTGGCAATGGGTGCTTCCTGAAAGCCATCACTGCCAATAGCAGCTGTTGGCACCTGACCAGTGATCACCACAATTGGGATGGAGTCGGCCATACAGTCACGCACGGGTGTCACGGTATTTGTGGCGCCAGGACCCGAGGTCACCATCACAACCCCAACCTTACCGCTGGCGCGCGCATACCCGGAAGCCATGAAACCAGCACCCTGCTCATTCGCGGGGACAATCAGCGGCATCGCATCATCAGTCTCTTTGTTGAAACGAAAAACGGCATCGTAAGTGGGTAGTATGGCGCCGCCGCTGTAACCAAAAATTACGTCGGTTTGTTCCTGCGCAAGTACTTGCACAATCATGTCAGCCCCTGACATCTCCTGGCCAGCCAGCGGGTGATTGGATGCTTGTTCTGTTTCTAACGCTTGTTGGGCTGCACTTCTCATAGTGATACTGTCTATAGTGGTTTAATGTGTTGCATAACGAGGCTTATTTAGGACTAACTTACTTACTTATAAAGCATCAGTCAATCTCACTATCGGTAGTTTTATGCGCCAGCAAATTTCTATTGTTCACTACAAGCGCTTGCTAAGCAAA
>MDTB01194318.1_pt1 | contig 16860 bp, 19 predicted proteins | sample 811161 | NCBI WGS metagenome assembly MDTB01 (sample SAMN05326650, study PRJNA326480) | marine metagenome | isolation source: seawater | place: Mediterranean Sea | collected 2009
CTGCACGTGCGAGATCACCGAGTGCGGCTCAATCCGGATCAGCTGCTGCGCCACCCCCGTCATGGCGGCGTTGGCGCCGCCGCCGGAGGCGCGCTGCAGCGAGAAGTTGCCGGTCGCCACCGCGCTGCACAGCTGCGAGCCAATGCCGCCCGACGACAGCAGGTCGTCGATGTTTGCGAATTTAGGCGTTTTGCAGCGCTTGAAGGCCCCCGCGACGCGGCAGCGCCACTCCCCGAAGAGGTGGCGGAAGAGCGGGCCCAGCAGCTGGGCCGCCGACATCATCCGCCGGTTGCGGTAGTCGTCGCGGTCGTCGGGCTCGCGGAGCAGGTACACGGTGCGCAGCAGCTTCCGGGCGCAGTCGCCGAGCAGCACCGTCTTGGCGGCCAGGTCTTCGGAGGCGCAGCCCTGGTGCGGGAAAAACTCCGACCGCAGCAGCGCGTCCAGGGCCTTCTGGCACCGCGCGGCGTCGGCGCGGCCGCCCTGCCGGCTGACGCGGTCGCGGGCCAGCCGGCGGACCAGCTGGGGCACTGGCGTGAAGAAGGCTTCGCAGTTGCTGGTGAGCACGTCCATGACCCGCGACCGAAACCACGCCGGGTCGGACGGGCTGAGCATGTATTCGGCCATCTTTGCCGCGGAGCGGACCCCGAGCACGCGGAACAAGGCGCCGAGGTCGACCGGGTCGGTGAACGGAATCGTGACCTGCACGGCGCCCTGCACGCATCGGCGCTCCTGCTCGGTAGCCGTCGGGTACGCCGGCTTAAAGTGCATGAACAGCGTTGAGGTGGACCGCAGCTTGGCGCCGCGGGCGCGGTACTCCAGCTTGCCGTCGCCGGCGTCGGTCGGCAGCGTCACCATGGCGGCGTTGCAATGCGGCGCTTCCTGCTGCACAAGAATTCGCTCCTGACCGTTGATCACAAAGTAGCCACCGGGATCGCCCGCGTCCTCCTTCTCGCGGTCGGTGACGGTGAGCGCCGAGCCCTTGAGGCACGGCACTGTGTCAAAGGCGTGGTTCGTTACCAGCTTGGTGTCGATTACCCCGCGCGGAGTCGACACGGTGTACTCGGCGTCGAGCCGCACGGTGAGCGAGTACGTCAGCATGCGCGCCAGGCACTCGAGCGCAGTGACCTCGCGGCGGGTGCCCGAGGACTCGTACACCGTCGGCGCTTCGAACCTCGGGTTGCTGAGCTTCAACGAGTGCGTCATGCCGGTGACGTCGCTCTTGACACTGACGGCCGAGTGCTCCGCGATAACTTGCGGCACCATTTGCCGCAAAAAAACGTCGAACGAAGCGATCACGTCGACGGCGGCGCCGCGGTCGAGGATCACCGATTTCAGCAGCCGTTTGGCATCGAATTTCGTCGGCGGCTGCGCCATCGTCGGGTATATATTTGCCACTTTGCGCAGTGGGTATGAGGCCTGGGTACGCCTTGTAAAAAAAACTGCCGACGCTGATTTTCAGGTACTTTTACGAATATGAAAGTGGCCTTCAGACGCGCTTGCGCGTGCGGGCGGAGCGTTTGCGCCGCCCGCAAAGGCTGCCGGGGACGATATACGATGACAAGTTGAAGGGACAACGACTTTGACGGTGAGTATACATGGCTTAGCGTGCTGGGGCATCACGCTTTAAACTGCCTTTTTTTTGCTCAGGTTCGATCCTCTTGCTAATTTTCTATTTTTTCAATTTTTTTTTACTAACAACTGCACGAGTATCTTTCTGCAATGACGGGCGACAGCGCTGGATATTCGGGGATAGAAAGGGCGGGTTTGTCGCGCAGCAATGCTGCAACAACTTGGAGAACTTTCTGAACAGATTCGCGCCCTGCCCTGAGCGTGCACGAGTCTGCCCACGCATCCACCTTGTGGGCTTCGATGAAGGAGCGGTTAATCTCGGGATTGATGTCAGTTTTGTTCTGCACCACAACGATCTTTGTGTTGGGCGACAGGTTGCGCACCTCGTCGATCCAACCCTCGGCCGCCTTTCTCGAGCTCATGGTGCACTCGTGCATCACGAGAACGACGGCGGCGTTGCGGTAGTACATCGGCGCGAGCGACTTGTACCGCTCTTGCCCCGCCGTGTCCCACAGCCCGAAGAGGACCCGATCGGGATCGGCGCCTACGCGTTTTGTGTCCGGGGGGGCCACCGATTTCACCTCGTTGCCGTCGTACACCGCCTCGAGCGTCGCAAAGTTGGCGCCGAGCGTGGCCGAGTACGCCACGGCCCCCGCGGAGCCAATGCTGTAAGAGTCGACTTGCTGCATGGCGCACAAGTAGAAGCTAGTCTTACCAGACCCCGGCGAACCTAAAAGCACTACTTTTGGCAGCATTATATCTGAAAAGAGGAAAAGCTCAATTTTACTTAGGCTTCAGATCCGGGCGTCGCCGTCGTCTGACGGCTTGCCGGAGCGGTGGCGATGGGGGTTCGGGTTTTTCCGGCGCGGGCTCCGGCTCGGACTCCGGCTCGGACTCCGGCTCGGACTCCGGCTCGGAGTCCACTTCGGACTCATCGAAGACCTCATCGACTTCGTGCGGGGATTCCGACTCTGGTGCGGGTATTTCCAGTGTCTTTGGCGGCGACTCGTACGGCACCATCTGCTCCATCGTCCGCTTCATCTGCTGCACGCGCTTCTTTTCGGCGGTGTAGCGTCGGTACATGAACATAGCCGCCGCGAACAGGAGGACGGCTGCCGCAATGAAAAGCCACGACATGGTGCGGTTCTGACGCATGTTTGCCACGAAATTGCGTCCTTAGTGAAATTCGTCGAAGAATTCGGTTTCTCCGATCGCCTCGGTCGCTTCTTCTGACGTAGGTGCGGAAACGGGAACCCAACTAGTGTCAATAGACCCCGTCTCTCTGTCCACGTAGAGCAACCTCATAAAGAGCGCGCCACCAACGCCGGACACCTGCGGGTAAGCAAGCCGGCACACCTCGCCCTGCTCCAATGTGCCCACCTTGGAGTTTGCCGCGTCTTCAACCGTCTGCGGGGGGGAGCGGTACCACGGGACATTCTTCCCGTCCACCGAGGCGTGAATTTGCAGCGCCATGTCGCGTGCGTCGACCGAGGTGGTGGCCAGGCTTTCCAACCTGTTGCGTAAGATTGCGACCTCTTTTGTGAGGGCATGAAGCTTTTCGGCAACATCGTCGGGTGGCGGGAGTGCGGCGGCTGCTGCGGGCGCTTCCTGCGGCGCCGCTACCTCCGGCGGCTCTCTCTGCGCTGCTGCCCGCCGAGCCTCAATCATTGCCGCCCTTCTCTGCATCCGCCTCTGCATGGTGCTGCTTAGCGTAGTCGCAAGCACAGTTTTACCACGAGGTTGAAACTTGCAGGTGGTGTGACGTCACATTCAGAACCGGGGTGTCATAAGCAAGATGGCATGCGCTGATGAGGAATGCCCGAGGCTCTGCGGCGGGAGCGGTAGGATCGGCAGCGACTGCGACAAGAAGCCGTGGGTGGAAAGTGAATTAAAGTGGAATCACAAGGGCAAAACCATTACTTGCAGCACGATCGAGCTAGGGTGTGGAGCCTATGGCAGGGTTTTTGAAGGGAAGATTGACGGAGAACCGGTGGCCGTCAAGGTAAGCCGCCCCCACTTCTTGCATCAGGCGAGAAACGAAGCCGAGATCGTGGGGCTCTTTGAAGATGAGCCGTCGATTGCAAAGATCACCCTCATGTTCACCACTAGCAACGGATACCGCTTGGACCACCCCGTGACCGTCATGCCGCTGTACGGCGTCAATTTTTTGACAGAGTACCGACGGTGGCGTCGCGAGGAGGGCAAGGTGCCGTGGACCGTGTTTCGGTGCTTGCTACTCGACGTGAGCCGCGCGCTCGATGCGGTGGCTCGCCAGCAGCTGAGCCACCTCGACGTGAAGCCGGAGAACATTATGCGCAAGAGTTTGAACTTGGACCGCGAGCCGCAGTACGTTCTCGGCGACTTTAACTGTGCCAAGCGCCACTGCAGGCTGCTTCCGATCAGTCAGGACATTTACGTCGTGTCGCGATACTACCGACCCCCCGAAGTGATATTGCAGTGTCAGAGCGCATCGGCCAGGCCCGAAACCAACCCCCGCATAGACGTGTGGAGTTTCGGCAGCATGCTGCCAGAAGTCCTCACCGGCATGCCGATCTTCTGCCCCACAAAGGCATCATCTAAAAGCACGCTGCTCGTGATTGCCCGAGTCCTCGGAACACCGCCTCAGGCCATGCTCGACGATCATTGGAAGAATTTTGATTGTTGCCCCCGGACATCCAAGCACTGCATCCGAGACGGGTTCATGGGCGAAGTAAGGCTGAGTGGGTCGTACGATGGTCAATTTAACACGCTGCATGATATTGTCGACCGCGCCGAAGAATTGTACGGGCGCACGGAAGGCCAGGTGATGCAACAGATCTGGGACATGACGCTGCGGTACAACTGGTGGGAACGAGCTACACCTTGCGCTATGCACAAGAAGCTAGTCGATTTACTGAAAACCGAGGATAGGGCGTAATTGCGCAGCAAATCTAACCAGAAGTAAGCAGTTTGATCATTTCCTTTCGCGCCTCATCAGGTTTGCCCATAAATTTGCCTGAGATCAGCTTGCGCACGCGCATGTACACGTACACGCCGCAATTAAAACCATCCTTCTGGCGCGGTTCTGTTTCGAACGTGAACGTCCATTCGTCTCTTGGCGGCAGGTAGAAAGGTGCTTTTGTGGCGGCCCCTCTGCTTTCCGTTTCGAGGTACTGCCACAGTCGGTCAAAGTAACCGTTTGCCGTCTTCCTACCCGGTGCTAGCGAGTCGTAGTACGTGATGCATTTTTCTTTCAAGTTGACCATCATTACCGCCCAGTGTGTGCCATTGTTCAGGTGCATTGGCACAATGAACTTTGGACGAGCCGCGATGTTGCCTTTCTTCCGGTAGAACTTGCTCACTTTTGCCGGATCATCCGTCAAAGCGGGCCAAAATAAAGTGTTGTACACAAACCACTCCGACCCGACGGCCAATGCCTCCAAAGAGCCTTTTATTGCAACATCGTCGAGCCACTGTCTTGGCGCAAGCGAATCAATCACCTTTTGTGTTATCACCGAATCGCCGATTCTGTTCAGCGTGGCCGGCAACCCTTCGTCGTCAGAATCGACTGTCATGAATTCTGGTGCCGAGCTCGCGGCCGCCACCTCTGATACCTGCCGTCGTTGACGCCGCAGACCACTTACACTCGATTCGACGAACCCGTACAGCGGTCTCCCGTTGCGCTTCAGCGCGTAGAGCACGTCGTTCACAGTGACCGTCCTCCGCCTGGCATGGTCCGCGTACGTTACGGCGTCCCTGATCGTGTTCTCCAGGAACGCCTTGAGAACGCCGCGCGTTTCCTCGTAAAAGAGGCCCGAGATCCGCTTGACCCCTCCGCGGCGAGCCAGTTTGCGGATAGACGATTTTGTAATGCCCTGGATGTTGTCGCGAAGTAGCTTGCGGTGCCGCTTTGCGCCGCCTTTGCCGAGGCCTTTGCCGCCTTTCCCCCGACCGGTCATGGTGGCAGTAATGAGGTTCCGGTCGCCGCGATTTCTTTCTAAAAACATGGGTATGGGCGAAATGGAGAAACGGGTCGCGGACCGATTCAACGCGGTAAATAGCGACTTCCTTGCCGCCGTGTTTCGCGGCGGCGGCACCTTGATCGACGCCGTCTGGGATCGCGAGCACGAGAGCGCTGGCGCCGCCTGGAAGTACACGTTCGCCGGTCCGGTGCACTTTGCGCTGCCCATTCTCACCATCGCGGCCTGCGGTGACAGCGGGGGAACCCGAAAGAACGGCGTGCCCTGCCGCAAAGTGCCCCGCAGGGGAGGCGACGGTCGGTGCGCCGCTCACCCGTACCAACGCGTGTCAATTACTTTTGCCGGCGAGGCCGACGGCGCGCGACGACCCTTTCCCGTGACGGGCATCACGGCCGGCGAGCTTCGTATCCAAGCCGACGGCGCGCGGTACTGTGTGGCGGACCCAGATGCCGTGCTCCCACCCTTTCTCTCCGCAACGCACCTGTGGAGCGGCGTGGTGCTCGACATCAAAAGCACGCTCCAATTGCCTCTCGACGCCACGCTCACGCTCCCTTGCGGCGACAGTCTCGAGGTGGAGCCGCTGTGGCCGGTGACCGCCGTGCTCAACGCACTTAATTCGGCCATTATTTACATCGATGGGAAGCTGCTGCGGAAGGGGTACACGCTGGAGGACTACGGCGTCAAGCCTGGTTCCAGGGTGCAGCTCACACATAAAAATGATTTTTAGCGCCGACCTTGACCGGGGCGCCGCCCTGCGCCACCCCCTGCGGTATGGAGACGCTGTCGGGCGGAGCGGTACGGGTGCTCCGGCGGTAGTCGCTGTGCGCCACTCCCGTCTGGGGGCTGCGATACTGGACTCCGCTCAGCTTAAGGTTGCTTCCTTGGTGCACCACGCGCGCCGCGCACTTCTGGTCCCCCGGGATCCACACGCAGTTCGGGGAGGCGCTGCACGACTGCTGCTGAAGGCAAGGGCACCGCCGCAGGCGGGCGCCAAACTGCGACGCCTTGTTGGTGCTCCGGGAGTTCACTGCGCACAGGAACGGCGAGTTGGCGGGGGCCAGCACCCCTGAGGCGTTCGGGGCGCCCGAAGTGTACGAGCCTTCGTTGAAGCCACAGATGGAGTCGCGCCGCAGGGTGTCCGGCACGATAGCCGCGAGCGCGGCCGCCGTGGCGGGCGGCAGCGGCGGGGGGTTCTCCTTGGCGTGCGCCAGCAAGTCGACGAGCACGTTGAAGCCGAAGCGGTTTACCAACCTGATGCGGTAGGTGCTGGTGCACATCAATGCGCGCGGCGAGAGTGTCATATCCGAAACCACCGCCTCGATCGCCTTGCGCCCGCCGCCGGCAACCTGAAAGACCTGATTGGCCATCAGCCCCGCCGCCTCGTCCACGATAAAACCCACGACCGCAGCCATCGACGGCTCCTGCTGCACTTGCATCGCGGCCATGATCCGGTTGGTCAGCGCCGGGCCGACGTACTTGAGGCGTGACACCGGGTCGTTCCACTGCGCGTTCGCCGCGGCGAAAATTTGCGCCACCACGTCCTTGGGGTACCGATTTCCTTCGGCGTTTGGCATTTCGAGTAACCTCTATCAGAGGGAGCTCAGAAAAATCACGATGCCCACTACACGCTCCGCCGCCCGCGACGCCATCGCAACGGAGTACGGGGGCACCGCCCCTGAGCCGGAGCCGGCCCGCCCGGTGTCGCCACCGCTGCCGCCGCCCGCGACCCCGCCGTACCGACCTTCGTCGCCGCCGTACCGACCTTCGTCGCCGTCCTACCAACCGCTGTCGCCGTCGTACGGAGCGTACCGCCCGACTTCTCCCGGGTACAACGCAGCGCCGTACAGACCGGCGTCGCCAAAGTTCCCCCCACCGCCGCCGGCTGCGGCGCCGTACGTCATGCAAGCTCCGCCGCCGCCGCCGCCGCCACCGGCGGCGCGACAGTACTATGGCGCGCCGCCCCCTCGCCCGCCCCGGCGACGCAGAGGCCACCCCGGGCCGCCGCTGGGGCTGCTTGCTGAAATGTTGGCGTGGATTCCAGAGAACGTTTGGCACAGCAGGGGCTTGTCGCCGCCTCGCCCCCGGCGCAACACCAACGCTCCGCGGTGGGAGCAGTGGTGAGTTTTTTTTCTGGGTTTGTTAGGACCAGATCTCAGAGACGATGCTCACAAACATTGGCATTTCGGCAATCGTCCTTGCCATCTTTCTGATTGCGACTCAGAGCCTGAATCTCCACGTCGTGCTTCAAGAGGAGGAACACGTTGGCACCGAGACGATCTACACGAAGATCGACAAGGGTGTGTCCGGAGGCCTCATCGGGCTCGCGGGCATTTTCCTGATCCTCATCACCATCAAAGGCATCTGCGGCGTAGCAAAAGGTCCGCAGGCCGCCGTTTTTTGCGCGGGGTTTGACAAGGTTTTCAACCCGATCCTTAAAGGCGTCACCGCGTAAAAGTAAAAAATGACATTTCCGCGATGAAACAGCGACTGCACAGGGCTTTGTACCGCCTAGCGGATCAGAGCGGCATCAACAACCCGTGGCAGAGTGTGCACTCGATGCGGCTGGTTCACGTGCACCAGCCGCGCTCCAAGCGCGAGCTGCTGACGCTGCTGGACGCGCACACCGACAAGCCGCAATGCCCGGCGTGTGGCCTGACGGCCCGCGGCGGAATGGTGCGCTGGACCCGCGCGGTCCACCGGGCGGCAATCCGGGCGAAGCGGTACGCCCGAGCCGGTAGTTACACGCACTGCATCAACGTGCAAGACTGCGCTCTTCTTGTCCACCACATGAAAGTCCAGGTGCCGCTTCAAGGCTTCTTTATGGAGCTCAAGGCGATGAGCGATCTGTCGCGGGCCCTGGGGAGGAGCGACGGCCGCCACGCGACGCAGCAAGAGGACACGTACTACAAGGTGGACGTTGTGTTCCCGGGCAGCTTCGGCGTGCAGGTTAAACCAGAGTCGTATCGCAGGTGGTGCGACGGCGCCAGCGCGCGGCTGTGCATGCGACGGCAGCAGGAGTGGGACCTGCCGGTGTACTGGCTGTACTACTCTCCCAACGGCGAGTGGGTGAACTTTGAAGATGTGAAGCGCCGCGGCCAATGTGACGTCACACTGGGCGAGGGGGGTGATGGCGTCGGGTGAGGTGTGCGACATTTATGTGCCGGGGGAGGGGGCGGTGTGCAGCGTGAGGTCCCCGGTCGGCGACCCCGTCGTCGACGTGCACCGCCAGCTTTTCAAAAGCGGCCGCGCCAACGTGACGCTTAGCACGCGCACCGCCGAAATTAAAGTCACCGTCCGCGGTGGGCGAGCCCCGCGCGTGCGTCGCAGCGCGTCGCGGTTTCAGGCGCTTGTGGACGCCGCTGTGCTGATGAAGTCGGGTCAGGGCTGTTCGCACTGCGGCTATGGCGGCCACAACGTCGCCACCTGTCCCCTAACCAAGACCGTTCCCTCCGAGTTCAAGCCCGTCCTGAGGTGCGAGCACCCCCGCTGCATATTTGACGGCGGGATCGCGAAGCACAGCCCAACCGCCAAGTGCAGGTGGGCCGGGCATGTGGACGACTTCTACTTAGACCCTTCATTTGGCACGACATACCACCTTGTGTGCGCTCAGCAAGTATTACAGCAGTAAATCCGGTAATTCCATTGCGTTCACGGTGGTTGGCGCTGTGGCTGGATTTTCAAAAACGCTCAGCGCCGCCAGAATCTCCCGCACGCACGCCACCAGGTGGGGATCGAGCCGCATTCTTCTGTCCTCTCGCACCGCACTCTGCTGGTCCGAATGCTTTTCACGCTCATCGCCATCGACGTAGAGTTGGCCTCTGGCTCCACCCCGATTTCGGTCGGGGTCGCCACGCTCAACGAGCGCGCAGAGTACACATCCCGCCTCTTCTCGCTCCCCGGGATCCGGCTGCCGACGGACGAGTCCGGCGAGCCCGTGCTCCAGCGGTCGGGCCAGGTCCGCAACTGCCGCGTCGCCAGCCACGGCGACTTCTCGGAGCACAAGTGGACCAAATTCTGGAGGCACAACGGAAGGATGCTGGCTTTGCAGCTCGACTGGGACGACGCCGGGGGGAAAGACCCGGACGCGGTGTGGATTGCCATCCGGGAGCACATTGACTACCACGCGGCGCGGGCAGCCGAGCGCCGCGCCACGGTCCGCGTCGTCGCCGACAACGCGGGCATCGACATCGGAGTGATCAACGAGAACCTGAAACGAATCCGGCCGGACGACGACACCATTACGCTGGACCACATGGTTCAGAACGACGGCAACCGGCGGCACAGCTTTGTGGTCGACGCACGGTCGCCCCGATGGCAACGGCAGCTGGGAATCCTCAGGTACCAGCCGTGGCGGCTCGACGGGATAAAATTGGCAAAGCACTTTGCGCCGCACGACGCACTGCTTAGCCTGTGTGAGTACGCGGGCTACATACAAGCGTACCCTATGGTGGAGTGGCCTAAAAAGTGAGAATCGGCCCCGCCCCAAAAATGATGATGATGAAATGAAGTATAACCATGGATCCGCACGCCGTGATTGCACGCGCGCGGTCCGGCATCTTCTCGTTCGAGGCGTGCGCAGCGTACCGTGACTGTGTCCGAGACGTGGTCACCTCGACAGTGCAAAGGGTGCACTACGAAGCGCGGCACGCTTCGTCGGCGTCCAGCGTCGGCGACCGGTTCCGCCGCGGGCTGGACGCCATTCTCACGCTGCCGAACGGCGTGTTTGCCACACTGTGCACGGAGGCCACCACACGGCATCCGGCGCTCGCGGCGCTCCACAACTTCACGTCGCTCGTGTTTTCCAAGGAGGTCTTCAGGGCGCAGTCAGGGGTCGTCGTCGACCTCCCCACCGCGCTGCGGACCATGCTAAAAATGGCGGCTCAGGACGACGCGATGCGTAGTGGAGAGTATTTGCTTAGAATGAGCGATATTGAAAAAGACTGCCTCATAGAGACCATCATTCGCCGTTCGATGCTCCACGATCAGAGTCGCTACCGCGCTGCGGGGTCTGTGGCCCCCGTCGTGCCGCAGCCCGTACCGCCCCCCGGTGTCGTGGAGCAGCCCGCTTCGCCCCCCGGTGTTGTGGAGCAGCCCGCCCCGCCCCCCGCTGTCGTGGAGCAGCCCGTTCCGCCCCCCGCTGTCGTGCAACAACCGGCGCCTCCGGCTGAGCCCGGTATCGAGGTATTACCTATCGTGACGACCGCCGCCGCGATCGCTTCGACAACCACTGCCGCACCCGAGAGCGTAGCGTCGGGGTGGGGTAGCGAAAAAGCCGCGACAGTAATATCGGAAGCTTCAACGTTTGATGTGCTGAGCCACATGCACCGCAACGCAGCCCATGGGGTCGGCATGCCGGAGCCAACCGCCGACACGCACACGCCGTCCAAAGTGGATTCGCTCAATCTCGCGCCGTCCGACATCACATTCACCGAGGAAATTCGCCGAAAGCTCGGTGACGGCCCCACTGATTTATCTGCGGTCGCACCCGACGAGTCGGTGTCGCAAATTTTGTAGTCCTGAAAAGAATAATGGCCGTCAGCACTACCCTCCTCGAAACGATGGCGCCAGCCAAAGCGACGGCCAATGCAGAAATCCCGCCAAACAAAACGAACACTGTCGAAACAACGTATGATCGCCCACGGCATTACTTTGACGAAGATACGTTGCTCCTGACGGCTGTTGGGTTGATGATCATTATCAACATAGTGACGTTCGGGCTCGTCATTGACCTTTCCGTACGCAATCGAGTACTGATGACGCACATTCTTCCCAATAAAATATAGATCGTGAGGGGCAAGAACAGCAGGTTCATCTTCACATCAATCCAGTGCTCGACACGATCGACTTCACTCCGTCCAAAGTGGCGTTCAAAGAAGGCATAGACCAGATTCTGAACGTGAAGTAAAGTTGTCGTAGATTTGCAAAAAAGTTGGGGAACTAGTGTGTAGCAAAACGCATGTCGATCTCCACTTCGGCCATTTCGCTTCATAAAAGCCAGGCAATGGAGCCGTGCACCGACCTCGATTTTTGCCGAGATCTGAACCCGCGTGGTGGAAACATTCGTGTGGTGCAGCCCCCTAAGCAGATGGTGGCTGGCATCCCCGAAGTTGTCGGCATGGGACCGAGCGTGCCCGGGCTGCATGGTAGCTCGTACAGCGCAGCGAGCGCAGCAAATTTCATGAGGCTAGACACTATCGATCTAGGATCGGTCGACCCGTCCCGAGTGGCTAACAAGGAGGGAATCGATCAGATTCTCAATGTCCAGTAAGTAAACTTCACATTCGCAGATGAGGCCTCAGAGTTGCAAGGCGAAAGGTAGGCGCTTGCAGCAGTATGTGGCGCGCACCCTGGTGGCGTTGTTTCCCGGGCAGCTGGAGCCGGACGACGTGCGCAGCACGTCAATGGGGGCGGCCGGGGACGACGTGCTGCTTTCGCCGCTCGCCCAGCGGCTGATTCCGTTCGATATTGAGTGCAAGAACGTGGAGAACCTGTCCATATGGGCCGCGCTCCGGCAGGCCACCTCCAGGCGCGGCGTGCGAATGCCGATGGTCGTAGCCAAGCGCAACCGCCGCCCCGCGGTTGCCGTTGTGCCGTTCGGGTGGCTGGCGACGATCGTGGGAAGTGTGGCGGAGCTCGAGTGCTCGGTGGCGTCCCTTAGGTGCGCAACGCTCGAGGAGGCGGTCGCCGGCGTGACCGGGTGCTCCGGCGAGGTGTGGCGCGGGCTGCGCGTCACCTGCCACTCGAAAAAAAGGATGAAGTTCTGGCCCACCGTAGACGGTGCCGGCGACATGCTCATTTTCAACGGCGGCGATGCGGCCGCCACGATTTACGCCGTGATCTCGTGGGCCCTTTTTCAGCACGCCATTGTCGCGAGTCATGCCGTACCTGGGATACCGCAGGCGAGCGCCCCGGCCGCCGCCCCCGCCGGTGAATCCCCTCGACTGGTCGGACGTGACAACGCCGTACACGATCGTGGGCTCCCCGGTGTCTGACGGGGCACCGAGCACGCCGTCGCCGCCGTCGTCGCACGCGGCCGACTGCTGGATGTCCCGCTTTGCGAGCGGGCCGCTCGCGGATGTGGCGCGCGACGTGGCGCACTTTGTCTTTGGTGCCGACCGGCTCTTGCCGCCTAGGGACGTGGGGATTGGCCCGCCGGTATTAGATTCTGTAAATCCTTTGGACGTGATCGATCACGTGCGTAAAGGCGCCATCGAGGCTCGGGGGGCCCGAGTGTATCGCGCGGCGGTGGCCGCCGAAGCCCTCCTCAAGAGCTACTACGGCGACCGATTGCCCACCGACGACGAAGACTTTGGCATCGCTGTGTAGATAGCGGGAGGGATGGGATCTTTGACAACGTTCACCATCGTGCTGGCGGCCGTGTTGCTATTCAGCCTGATCGCCACGGTGGACCGGAGGCCCGTAGCCAGGGCGCCACCGGAGCTGCGGCCCACGGCGGCGACCGACCTGATTTTCGTGGCGCTCGTCGTGATGCCGGGGGAGGAGGCCGAGTGCGCTCGGTGCCTCCGCACGATCTTTTCGAACGCGTGGGCCCCGGAGAGGATCCAGGTTGCGGTGATGCACTACTTTGACCCGGGGACCCGGATCCCCGGCGGGGTCGGCATCGACGCGTACTACAGCTCCGTGCGGGCGCAGTATGATCGCATCTGCTTGGAGACTCCGGGCAGCCGAAACTGTGGCGACTGTCTGCGGGTTCTCGAGAGACCGGCGCACCTAGCGAAGGGGGTGAGCGCGGCCCACGCCGAGCTGCTGCGGAGGGTCTACGGCGGCGAGCCGTTCTGGTGCGAAGCTTTCCCGAAGCTGCGGTTCGTCAGCCAGTGGGACCGCCTGGCTGTCGAGGAGCTTCGGCGCTGCTGCGCGATTCACGGCCCGAACAGCCTGCTCACGGTGGCGCCCGCCGACCGATTCTCGGGGGCGACGCCCTCGTTCCCGGTGGTGGTCCGCGGCACCGGGGACCACGGGTTCCCGCAAGTCAAGCCCAGGCTGTTTCGCACCAAGCGCCCCGGCAGGCCGTTCGCGGCCCCGCTGCTGGCGCCCAGCTTCGTCTTTGCCCCGGGGAAGATGGTGGCAGATGTGCCGCCCGACCCCCGACTGCAGTTTTGCGACGGCGCCGACGCCCTGCTCCGGACGGCCAGGCTGTTCACGCACGGCTGGCGGCCGTTTGCGCCCTCGCGCGTGCTCGTTCACCGGCACCGAATCAACCCGGTGGACGCCGACGACGGCGGGCAGGTGATCACCAAAGCCACCACAAAGACGGCCGACTCCCGCCAGCGGCGCGAGAAGTCGTTCGCCGCGGCGCTCTCGGTGCTGGGCGAAGACGCGTGCGCGGTGTGCGACCGCCCTCGGAGTCAGCACACCTCGGCCTCCGCGCTCAACCACCCCTTCGAAGCCCCTCTCGGGGCGCTCGCCAACCGCAGCCGGCTGCTGGGCTCCGCCGCCACGCTGACGCAATTCAAAGAGTACTGCGGGGCCTGGCCGGGAAAGCTGCCTACGGTGCGGGCCAGGTGCGGTGTAGTGGGCACGCCTGCCGGGGACGAGCGCGCCGCCAAAGGGCTCGAGCATGGAGATTTTTTACTTGAATAACCCTAACCCCAAAAATTGGCGAAGCCTGGCTTGCCAATAAACGCGGTGGGCTCCGCTGCCCGGTGCGGGGGTTTGAGCTCTTTGTTGATCGGCGAAGAGCGTCCGGGCGGCATCGGCGGCGGCATCACCACGTAGGTGGGTACCTCGTCGAAGATAGGCTCATGAAAAGGGGAAAAGACAGTGTCCGATGGCACCAGCGGTGCCGCTGAAGGGGGCGCGGCGATCGACGGCGGGGCCGAGGCGGGCCGCGATTTGTCCTTCGCCCGCTTGGGGCGGCCCGTCGCTTTTCTGCACGGGTCAGCAAGGTACACCAGCTCGTTCAGCTCTTTTTTTGCGTCTGTCACGTCGAGGCCGAGGTCTAACGCCTGGTTCAGTATTCCCTGTATGATCAATTTGGAGGTATGCACCTTTTGTTTTTGGTTCTGCCGCGAAGCGCGCTTGCGGGCCGTCACACCCTGCCGCCGCGCGGCATCCTTGTCCCTGGCCATCCCCTGCATTCCACAGCAACGGTCACCTGTGCACAATACAGGCCAGGTGTAAAGTTTTAAACTAAGTTAAAAATTAGTACGCTAGGTTCGTGTGACGTCACCGGGGGGACGGGATGGAGTCTGAGGAGCGCGCGTGGGCCATCATCGGTCCCGTGTGCAAGGAGGGCACGAACTTTTACGTGCGATGGAGCCGCGAATTGTGCGTAGATTTGATGCGGCGAACGTTTGTAGAACAGCCCGCCGAAGTGAAACCCGAGCAGTGGGCGCGGCTGGTATGTTGCTCGGTGGCGATGGAGCGCTCGGGCTTGGGCCCGGGGTCACCGCTCCCGGCCGCGCTGGTTGTGGACGACTCCGACGCTCGGCGGATTTTATTCCCCGATATCGCCGGCCTGGAGGTCGAGATGGCGGCGATCCTTTTCGGTCTACCGTGCGACTCTGACTCCCTGCGGTACCCGGGCACAACCGAGTGCAGCGACACTCCGCGGCAGTTGGCGGAACCGTTCCGTAACCTCCTGGACAGTCTCGGCAATCGGTGCTACGAGGCAAACCTCTGCGAAGATCCGTACGTGAGAGTTCAGGTTGACCCGCTGCGCCGCATACTTGACCAGTGCACCCCTTTGGTGAGCAGGAGCCCCGCGTACACACTGTCGGTTCTCGCGTGGTCCCAGGGTGGCGAGCGGTCGGTGTGTCACTTTCCGTTGGCTGTCCGGAAGGCGCTGCGCAGCGTGCGGCGGGAGGACCCTCTGTTGGAGGCCTTTTGTGCCTTTGTGCACGTCGAGTTTTTTGCAGATTGGTACGACTGCAGCAGTGGTCCGGCGCGTGACGCACTGTCTGGTAGCAGTGACGTGTGGCGAGACTACGTGTGCCCGAGGATCGGACTGTGCATCGCGGACCGCGATCGACTCGGCAGGTTCCTGGCGGCGGCCGGGTGCTTCCTCCGGAACGGATGTGCCGAAGACATCGACGGTCTGGTCGACCTGTCTCCGTTTTGGGACACGATGCTGTACGACGGACGCAGTCCTACGCCGCCGCCGCCGACTGAGTTTGACGAGCACGACCTCATCACCGTCACCGGGAAAGCAAGGCTTATCGGCAAGGCTATCATGAACGGAGTGTTGGCCGAGGCCCCCTCTTGCTTCTCCGTCCCGTATATATTTTAGTTTCGCTTAAATCAACGGGCCACGCTGAGTTGGCTCTATGAGTACAGCACGCGTCAGACTCTCGGTAGAGGGGCGTTCTCGGAGGTGTTCAAGGGGCGGAGAGTACGGAGGGGTGCCGCCGGTGTGACTGCGGCGGAGTGGATCGCGGTGAAGCGCGCAACCGAGCGGTCCGAGGAGCGCGCGGCGGCGTTTGAGCGGGAAGCGTCCTTCCTGAGAGAGTTGAGCGGCGAGCATGGGGTGGTGCAGCTGCTCAAAGCGTTCGTACGCCTCGGGCGCGCGCACCTGTGCCTGGAGCTGTGCCATCTTGACGTGCACGTCTGGCTTGCGGCGTCCCGCGAACCGCCGCCAGAGGAGGCCGCCGAGCACTTTGCGGCGCAGCTGCTCGGCGCCGTCGAGGCCGTGCACGAGCGAGGTGTGGCGCACCGCGACATCAAGCCGAAGAACGTGCTGCTGAAGAAATGCCCCGCCGCAGGGGGGGCTTTCCCGTACGTCGTCAAACTGGCCGACTTTGGCATGGCTCAGCATATAAGTTCGACCGACCTGGCCATCTGCGGAACGCCTAGCAACATGGCTCCCGAGATGGCGCTCAAGTTGAGGTACGAGCCGCAGGCGGTCGACGCGTATAGCTGCGGCACCGTTCTGTACCAGGTTTTGACCAAGATTCCGCCGGTGAGGGCGTCGTCGGTCCAGGAGCTGCAGCTGAAGCTCCAGACCCCGCCGGAGCCGCTGCCGTACCCCGCGAGGACCGCGTCCTGCATCAAGGAGGTGACCAACGGCCTGCTGCGGCGCGAGCCCGCGCGCAGACTGAGCGTGCACCGAGCTCGCGAGATGCTTAGGCACGAGTCTGGGTACGTCGTGGTGAACCGCGGCAGCAACCCCGAGGCCGCCGACACCGACGCTCGGGTGCACATGCTGCTGTGGGCGGCGCAGCGGGCGCGCTCGGCCGAGGACCGCGGGCACGTGCTTTGTTGGACGCAGCGGACCGGCGTCGAGTCCGACAGGCTTTCGCGGGCGGTCGAAGGCGTCGAGCTGCCGAAAGTCCCCAGCACCGAACCTCTGGAAGCGCTGCTTCTCGAGCCGCTC
>MDTB01069019.1_pt1 | contig 16852 bp, 14 predicted proteins | sample 811161 | NCBI WGS metagenome assembly MDTB01 (sample SAMN05326650, study PRJNA326480) | marine metagenome | isolation source: seawater | place: Mediterranean Sea | collected 2009
AAATGGTGGAAGTCTTAAATTTATATTTGCTACAACCGAAATTAAAAAATTACCTGTTACAGTAATATCAAGATGTCAAAGGTTTGATTTATCTAGAATAAAATCAGAAAAATTATTTAGTTATATTAAAAATATTCATGATCTTGAAAATGGAAATATCTCAGATGAAGCACTTAAGCTAATAGTTAAAATTTCAGAGGGATCTGTAAGAGATTCTTTATCTTTACTAGATAGAGCATTACTGTCTAATGATAAAAACAAAAAATTAGATCTTAAAGAAGCTCAAAATATTTTTGGATGTTTTGATAAATCAAGTTTAATTAAGATTTTTGAATCTATTTTTAAGGGCGATCAAAACAAAACTCTAGAGATATATAGAAATATTTATAACCAAGGAATCGAGCCTAAAGTATTTTTAAATGACTTTTTAGAAATACTTTACTACTTTAAAAATATAAATGCTCTTTCAGTTAATTCAATAAATTTTAGTTTAAACAATGATGAATTTAAATTAATTAAAGAATTATCTGAAAATTTAAGCAGTGAAACACTTATATTATTTTGGCAGTTTACCATAAAAGTATTAGAAGAATTAGAAATTGTTGCTGACCAAAATATTTCAATTGAAATGTTTTTAATAAGACTTTTACACGTAAAATCCATCAAAAACTATGTTAGTGAAAATGAACAACAAACAAGTAAAAAAATCTCTAGTGACAATTTAGAAAATGAAATTATAAATAAAAAAGATCCTATTAAACAAATTAAAAATGTTGTTCAAGAAAAAAATTTAAGTAACCCAGATACAGAAAAAAAAATTGATAAAAAAATTAAGCTGGATAAATTTGAGGATTTAATTGCATTATGTCAAATTAAAAAAGAAGTAAAACTAAAGTATGAACTAGAGACAAATGTCAATCTTGTAAATTTTGAATATGGTAGAATAGAAATTTCTTTTAATGATCACTTAGAAAAAGATTTTATAAAAATACTTACATCTAAGTTATTAGAATGGACTAATGATAGATGGATAATAAGTCTCTCAAAAGAGTCTGGAAAAAAATCCTTGAAAGATAGCAAGGAGGATTACAAACAAAAATTGTTAGAAAATGCAAAAGAAACAGAAGCATATAAAAAGTGCTTAGAAATATTTTCTGATGCAGAATTAATAGAGATAGAAAAAAATGACTGACTTTTCCAATATAATAGATAAAGCAAAAGAATTAGAGAAAAAGATGAAAGAAAGCCAAGAACAGATCAAAAAAATTTCAGTAGAAGGTAAGTCAGGTTCCGAATCTGTTAAAATAACTCTTAATGGAGAGGGCGAAATGACAAATATTTATATTTCCCATGAAATATTAAAGGAAGAGAAATCAATAATAGAGGATTTAATTTTAGCAGCACACAATAATGCTAAAGAAAAACTTCGTTCAAAAACAAATGAAGAAATTTCTAAAGCAACAGGTGGATTTCAAATACCTGGATTTAAATGGCCATTATAAATTCATGCAAAATATTTATGAAATTGAAGAATTAATAAAAATTATTTCAAAGTTACCAGGACTAGGGCCCAAATCAGCAAAAAGAATTATACTTAAACTTATTTCAAATAGAGAAAGAATTCTTAAACCACTGGCCAAGATATTAAATGAAACTTTTAATAACATTAGCAGATGTGATGTATGTGGATCTTTAAGAAATAATGATAAATGCCAAAATTGTTCTATACTAAATAAAAAAACTAAAAGAATCTGCGTTGTAGAGGATATTGCTGATCAATGGAGTATTGAGTCATCAAATATTTTTGATGGTTACTTTCATATTCTCGGAGGAACTCTAGATTCTTCGCCTGGATCCAAAGAAAGTTTATTGCTAAATTCGTTAATTAGCAGGATTGAAAAAGAAAAAATTGAGGAAGTTATATTAGCAACAAGTGCCACAGTTGAAGGGCAAACAACGGCATATTATATAAGGGATAAATTGAAAGGATTAAGTGTTGAGATTTCTAAACTTGGTCAAGGTCTTCCAGTTGGAGGAGAAATTGAGAACCTTGATGATGGCACTTTACATTCAGCATTTAAAAATAGATCTGCATTAAAAGCTGACTCAGATTGATTTTTTCATGATTCTATTAAAGTGAAGCAAAGGTTCTGTATAACCAGAGGGTTGATTTTTACCATGAAAAATTAGTTCACAAGATGTTTTAAATGCAATTGATTGATGATAACTAGCAGCCATTGCTTGATAGGGTAGTTGATCTTTCATTCCTTTATCTTTTAAATTTTGATTATCTACTATTTTTGCCATCTTCTTCATTATTTCAAGAACTTGTTTTTTGCTACATATTCCATGGTGTAACCAATTAGCCATATGCTGACTACTTATCCTACAAGTTGCTCTATCCTCCATTAAGCCAATTCCATTTATATCTGGAACTTTTGAACAGCCAACAGATTGATCAATCCATCTAACAACATATCCTAAAATTCCTTGTGCATTGTTTTTTAATTCCTTATATATGACATCATTTGTCCAATTTTGTTTAAGACTAACAGGTATTTCAAGTAAATCATTTAAATTTGATTGTTTCCTTTTTATTAATTCTTTGTGTTTAGAAAAAACATTTATTTCGTGGTAATGAATAGAATGAATAGCCGCTGCAGTGGGAGATGGTACCCAGGCACAATTTGCACCAGAATTAGGATGGAAAGATTTTTGTTTTAGCATATCTTTTAATAAGTCAGGCATTGCCCACATTCCTTTTCCAATTTGAGCTTTTCCAGAAAAACCACATCTTAATCCAATATCAACATTGTTATTTTCATAAGCTTTAATCCATTTGGATGATTTCATTTGAGTTTTAGGTATCATTGGACCAACCTCCATTGATGTGTGTATTTCATCTCCAGTTCGGTCTAAAAAACCGGTATTGATAAAAAAAACTCTTTTTTTTAAAATTCTTATACATTCCTTTAGGTTTACAGATGTACGTCTTTCTTCATCCATTATTCCACAGAGAATTTGATTTTTTTTAAGTTTTAAAATCTTTTCTACATTTTGAAAAATTAGATCAGTGAAAGTACATTCCTCAGGACCATGCATTTTTGGTTTTACTATATAAATAGATTTATTTCTTGAATTTTTTCGTTTTTTAAAATCATGAATACAAGCAAGTGAAGTTATAAATGCATCCAATATTCCTTCAGGACACTCTGACCCATCTTTTAACAAAATACAGGGATTTGTCATTAAATGTCCAACGTTTCTATTTAGAAGAAGAGAGCGCCCAGAAACTTTTATCTTAGAACCACTTGCGGAGATGTAACTTCTATCTGTGTTTAATTTTCTTTTAATTCTTTTTCCATTTTTAACAAATGTAGAATTAAGATTTCCTTTCATCAAAGATAACCAATTACGATATCCTAAAACTTTATCATCAGCGTCAACAGCAGCTACACTATCTTCGTGGTCACAAATTGTTGTAATAGCAGATTCTAAAAAAATATCATGTATCTTTAACTTGTCTTGATTACCATCAGGGTTATTAATTTCCATTTTTCCAGTTTGATCAAACTTTATATCTATGTGTAAATTATTATTTTTAAATAAAAGTGAAGAAATCTTATTTGATTTTAAAGAATATCCTACAAACTGTTTGGGTTTAAGTAGATTTAATTGAAGTTTATTTTTTTTTACCTCAGGAACAGTTTCTAAATTTTTCCAACTTTCATTTTCTAAAGGTATAAATTTATCTAACAGAGTTCTTGCATATTCTATTACTTTTTTCCCTCTTACCGGATTATATGTTTTGCCTTTAAGCGCTCCTTTAGTTTCAGGAATTATATCTGCTCCATAAAGGCTATCGTAAAGGCTTACCCACCTAGCATTAGCTGCATTTAATAAAAATCTAGCATTAGAAATAGGACAAACTAACTGAGGACCACATATTTTTGATATTTCCTCATCAACATTTTTAGTTTGAATTTTAAAATCTGGTCCGCTTTTTTTAAGATATCCAATTTTTTTTAAAAATAATTTATATTTTTTTTTGTTAGGTTTCATTCCTTTTTTTTCTAAATGATAAGAATCTATTGACTTTTTTAATTTCTCTCTAGTTTCAAGTAATCTTTTATTTATTGGGGCAAGTTTATGGATAGCCTTATCAAAGCCTTTCCAAAATTTTTTTTTTGATAGAGTGGTTCCTGGCAAAAGTTCGTTATTTATAAAATTATACAATATTTTTGATACTGATAAGTTCAAAATCCTTATAAATTTCTCATTTTTTTTCATAAAATCATGCTTAAATTATTAAAATAATTTGTTTATATTTAACATTTTATTACCTATTTATAATTGATAAAGAAAAATATTTAAAAAATATATGAAAAGTTATTTAAATTTTGAAACAGATATCAAAGATCTTGATAAAGAATTGGATAATTTAAAAGATCCATTTAAGAATAAAGAAGGATTATCTGAAGTTGATACAAAGAAGATTTCTAAATTAGAAAAAGAATTGGAATCAAAACTTAAAAATATTTATTCTAACCTTGATCCATGGCAAAAAACTTTAGTAGCAAGACATGAAGAAAGACCAAAGTCAAAATTTTTTATAGATAATTTATTTTTAGATTTTATACCTCTCCATGGTGATAGATTTTATGGGGAAGATAGATCTGTAATAGCAGGTTTTGCAAAATTCAATGATTTTTCGGTTTTAGTTATTGGCCAAGAAAAAGGTGATAACCTTGAGACAAGAATTGAAAGAAATTTTGGAATGATGAAACCGGAAGGTTATAGAAAAACAATAAGACTAATGAAACTAGCTGATAAATTTAATTTACCAATAATAATTTTTGTAGACACCCCAGGAGCATATCCTGGAGTTGGCGCGGAAGAAAGAGGTCAAGCAGAAGCAATTGCCAAATCAATAGAGTGCAGTATGCAATTAGAAGTTCCAACTATATCAGTTATAATTGGTGAAGGGGGCTCAGGAGGAGCTATAGCTTTAGCATCTTCTAGTAAAGTTTTAATGTTAGAAAACGCTATATATTCTGTTATATCTCCTGAGGGGTGCGCTTCTATTTTATGGAGAGATCCAACAAAAACTCTTGAAGCTGCTACGGCAATGAAACTTTCCTCAAAAGATCTGCTGAGCTTGAAGATTATAGATGAAATCATTGAGGAACCTATAGGTGGTGCACATAGAGATAAAGATAGAATACTTATTAATGTAAAAAAAGCAATTTTCAATAGTCTATCAGAATTTAATGGTTTCAGTAGAGATGAAATTTTAGAAAAAAGAAAAAATAAATTCTTGTCAATTGGCAGGTCTAAAGGTTTTCATTTAAATTCGAAAGATCAAAATAAGTTGATTATTTCAGATAGAATTTTTGTAAAAATTTTTAAAACTATAAAACAAAATAGAAAAATAAGTTTAGTATTTTTATTAATATTAGTATTTATTTTAATTTTGATTGGCGTTAAATTATAAATTACTTAATTCCTACCACAACAATGTTTATACTTTTTATTTGATCCACAATAACAAGGTTCATTTCTACTCATCTTCTTACCTGTGTATTTAGGATCAATTTTTGTTATTTTTTTTTTTGCGAGGTTTTCTGTTGGGTTATTGATAATTGTTAAGTTTATTAGAATTTTTATAAGATCTTTCTTTAATTTGATTAATAAATTTTCAAATAGTGAAAAAGCTTCTTTTTTATATTCAATCAAAGGATCTCTTTGACCATATGATCTTAAGCCAATTACTTGTCTCAATTGTTCTAGATATTGTATATGTAATTTCCAGTTTAAATCAATAGATTGTAAAAAAATTCTTTTCTCAACTTCCTTAGCTTGATTTTCACCAATAATCTTTATTCTTTCATTCCTTTTATCTAAAAATTTTTCTCTAATCTTTTCTTCAAATATCTTATCTTTACTCGTTAATAAATTATTTATTTCCTCTTCATTAAAGCTTTTACCTAGAATTGAAATAATTTTTTTTTCAAAGTCCTTACTATCTTTAAATTTAGATAGTTCTGAAATTATATCTTTAAGAAATAAATCTGAATACTCAAAAATCTCGTTCGAATTTATAATATCACTTCTTTGATTAAAAATAACTTGTCTTTGGTCATTCAGCACATTATCAAATTTTAGTAGTGTTTTTCTGATATCAAAATTTCTAGATTCTACTTTTTGTTGAGCTCTCTCTAGTGCTTTATTAATCCAAGGGTGATCTATACTTTCTCCATCTTTTAGTCCTAATTTTTCAAGTATATTTGTCATAGATTCAGACCCAAAAATTCTCATTAAGTCATCCTCTAAACTGACATAAAAAATTGAATTTCCCTCATCTCCTTGTCTACCGGATCTACCTCTAGCTTGATTGTCTACTCTTCTAGACTCCATTCTTTCTGTTCCTAGTACAAATAAACCACCTAGAGATTTTATTTTTTGTCTCTCAACATCTTTATCTTTGTAGCTAATGTTATTTTTTTTACCACCTAATTGAATATCTACACCCCTTCCAGATATACTAGTTGTTATTATTATAGATTTAAATTTACCCGCATCCGCAATAATCTCAGCCTCTTTTTCGTGATTTTTTGCATTTAAAATTGTATGTGGAATTTTTTCTTTATTTAAAAGTTTAGAATAAAATTCTGATTTATTAATGCTAGAGGTAAAAACTAACATTGGTTGACCAACTGTGTAACATTCTTTAATTTTTTTAAGTATAGCTGTATTTTTTTCATCTTCTGTTCTAAAGATTTGATCATTCCAATCTTTTCTAATCATATTTTGATTAGTTGGAATTACTGTAACATCAAGTTTATAAATTTCTTGAAATTCTTCTGCCTCGGTTAAAGCAGTTCCGGTGCAACCTGACAACTTATTATATAATTTGAAATAATTCTGATAAGTTATAGATGCTAAAGTTTGATTTTCTAATTGAACTTCAATTCCTTCCTTAGCCTCTAAAGCTTGATGAAGTCCGTCCCCATACCTTCTTCCTTCAAGAATCCTTCCTGTCAATTCATCAATTATTTTAAGCTCTCCATTTCCAACTATATAATCTTTGCCCTTTTTAAATAAATGATTAGCTCTCAAAGCTTGATTGACAAAATGTACTAAAGATAGATTGCTTGGGTCATAAAAATTATTATTTTTCAATATTCCCGCAGTTTCAAATATTTTTTCTACATTTGAAATTCCTGAATTTGTCAAAAATATATTTCTATCTTTCTCATCAATCTCGAAATCTGTATCTTTCAATTTTTTTACAAGTTTGTCGATTGAAAGGTATTGACCTTCAATATTTTCCGCCGCTCCAGATATCACTAAAGGGGTTCTAGCTTCATCAATTAAACACGAGTCTATTTCATCTACGATAGCATAACTATGTTTTCTTTGTACAAGTTCATTAAGTGTGAATTTCATATTATCTCTTAGGTAATCAAATCCTAATTCACTATTTGTTGCATATGTAACATCACAATTGTAATTTTTCTTTCTTTCTTCATCATCTTGATTGTTATTTATAAAACCTGAAGTCAGTCCTAAGAAATTATAGATTTGACCCATATTTGTACAGTCACGCTTTGCCAAATAATCATTAACCGTAACTACATGTACACCCTTACCATTAAGAGCGTTTAAATAAGCTGCTAAAACTATAGTCAAAGTTTTTCCTTCACCAGTTTTCATTTCAGCGATATTTCCATTATGTAAAACAATCCCACCCATTATCTGAACATCAAAATGTCTTTCTCCTCTTGTTCTTTTAGAAGCTTCTCGAACGAGAGCAAACGCCTCTGGCATTAATTCCTCTTCATTTGTTCCTTTTTGAATTTTTTCTTTTAAAATTAGCGTTTTTTTTGGAAAATCGTCATCATTCATATTTGACATTTGATTTTCAAATTCATTGACTTTATTGACTATTAACTGAAGCTTATCCAAATTTTTTCGGTTACTGGATTTAATAAATTTTGATAGAATATTAAATGGATTTAGCATCTATTTTTATTGGTATATATATATTAAATAATACTAATAATATAAGAATTTAATTGATATTTTAAATAGTATGGCAATAAATTTCGGTAATTTATTTAATATAAAAAATAAAAACTCAAAAATTAGTGACTTTCAAGATCTCAATCACTTAGATGGAGTCGCAATATCTGTTGTAAATGCAAAATTATACAACCCTCCAAGGGACGATCTAGTTTTATTTTATTTTAGACAAGGTGCAAATTATGCTTCTGTTTATACTCAGTCCACAATTGTTTCAGAGAATATCAAATGGAATAGAGAAATTAAAAACAAAAAAATTAATGCTTTATTAGTAAATACCAGAAATGCAAACGCATTTACTGGCAAAGCTGGTTTTCAAGGTTTAAAAGAAATTGCAGACGAACTTTCTAGTCAACTCACACTTAAGCAGAAAAATGATGATGATAAACCAGAAAGAATTAAATCAAAAAATATAATGTTCGGTTGTACAGGAACAATCGGAGAGACTTATCCGACATCTAAAATTAAAAAATGTATACCAGAATTAACTGAAAAAATTAAATATAACCAAAATAAATATATTTGGATTAAAGCAGCTTTGGGAATGATGACAACCGATTTGGTTCCAAAATTGGCAATGGAAGAATGTAAAATTGGAAATGTTAATGTAAAAATCTACGGTGTAGCCAAAGGATCTGGTATGATTTATCCAAATATGGCAACAACATTGGGATATATCTTTACTGACGCAAAAATATCATCAAAAATTTTAAAAAAATTACTAAAAAAAAATATAGAAACAACCTTTAATGCTATTAGTTGTGATGGCGATACTAGTACAAATGATATGGTTAGTGTTTTTGCAACAGGAGCAGCGCCAAATCCAACTATAAATAATATAAATGATGATAGAATTCGTAATTTTGAAAAAAAACTCCATACAGTATTATTAAATTTAGCAAAAAGAGTTACAGCTGATGGTGAGGGAGCCACAAAATTAATTTCAATTACAGTGGATAATGCAAAGACAGAAAAAGATGCAAAAAAAATTGCATTTTCTATTGCCAACTCACCACTAGTAAAAACAGCTTTTGCGGGAGAAGATCCAAATTGGGGACGAATAATTATGGCAATCGGCAAATCACAAATCTCTGTTAATTTAAATAGACTGGAAATAAGTTTTGGAAAACATAAAATAATTGAAAAAGGTGTTTTGTCTGAAGAATATAATGAGGAAATATTAAAAGAATTTATGAAAAGTGAAAATATCGATTTAAATATAGATTTAAAAATGGGTAAAAAAAAATTTACAGCATATACAATGGACTTTACAAGAAAATATATTGAAATTAACGCCGATTATAGAAGTTGAGTTATTAAAAATTAATATGGAAAATTTCATTATTCAATATGATTAAATATAAATTAAAATGTAAATCATGTAAAAAAAGTTTTGACAGTTGGTTTTCATCATCAAAAGAGTTTGAAAAGTTAAAAAAACTAAAACTAGCTAATTGCATTTATTGTGGATCATTTGAGGTTACAAAATCTCTTATGGCTCCAAATGTATTGAGTAATTATATAAAAAAAGACAATTTATCTAAGCAAGAAAAAAAACTTAGAAATATTAAAAATAAAATCAAAGAATATCAAAAATTTATAAAGAACAATTTTGAATATGTGGGTGAAAATTTTACCTATGAGGCGAGGTCTTTACATTATGGTTCAAAAAAAAAATCAAAGAGTATTTACGGAAAAGCATCTAACGATCAGATTAAAACTCTTAAAGAGGAGGGAATAGAAACTCAATCCTTACCTTGGTTAGAAGATAAAGAGAATTAAACCTTTTTGAATTGAGTAATATAATTAACTGACTTATCTCTATTTATATTCCATGTTTGATTAAATGGATTAAAGGCCACTCCATCTAGTTTTTTTATTTTAAGAGAATTTTTTAGACCAATTTGAATTAATTTTTCAGGTTCAATAAATTTTTCCCATTCATGAGTTCCTATTGGAAGCCAGTTTAAAATATATTCAGCTCCTATAATTGCAAATAGATATGATTTTAAAGTTTTATTTAAAGTTGCTATATACATTAAACCATTTTTTTTTAAAAATTTTGAACTACTTTTTATAAAAAAATCCACATCTTCTACATGTTCAACAATTTCCATATTTAATATGATATCAAATTTTTTTTTTATTTTTAATTTTTCTGGTGATGTACAAATATAATTTATTTTGAGTTTTTTTTGTGATGAGTGCTGCTTAGCAATATTAATATTTTTGTTTGATGCATCAATACCAGTCACAGACGCTCCAAGTTTACTCATTGGTTCAGACAAAAGCCCACCCCCGCAACCAATATCTAAAATATTTAATTTTCTAAATGGTTTATCCTTTGTTTTTATTTTAAAATGTTTTATTGAATTATCTTTTATATATTTTATTCTTACTGGGTTAAATTTATGCAATGGTTTAAATTTCCCATTGGGATCCCACCATTCTGAGGATATTTTAGAAAATTTTTCTATTTCTTTTTTATTAATTGTGTTAATTTTCATTACTTATTGACATAATAATTAAAGTATAATTTATCAGTGTATTTTTAAATAAAATTGAAAAGTAATCAATGAAAATTGTTGTATTAAAATTTGGTGGTTCATCAGTTGGAACAATTAATAGAATTAAAAAAGTTGCAGATATAATCTCTCTTTATTTAAAAAAAAAATATAAAGTAATTGTTGTTTCATCAGCTATGAGCGGTGTAACGAACGAGCTAATAAATAAATCTCAAAAAATTAGCAAAAATTTCGTTCCCTCCGAATATGATGTTCTAGTTTCATCTGGGGAACAGATATCATGTGCTCTAATTGCTGGAAGATTAAATCATATTGGTTATAAATCAAGATCATGGTTAGGCTGGCAGATACCAATTCTAACAACAGGGAGTCATAAAGCGTCAAGAATAGTAAAAATATTTAAAAACAAAATAATTAATTATATAAAAAAAGGTGGCATACCTATTGTTACTGGATTTCAGGGTTTAAATTATGAAAATCGAATTACTACTCTAGATCGGGGAGGTTCAGATGCAAGCGCGATAATGATTGCTAAATTTTTTGACGCAGAAAAGTGCATAATTTATACAGACGTAGAAGGCGTTTACACAACTGATCCAAATTTAATAAAAAAAGCAAAAAAAATTGATAAAATATCTTATGAAGAAATGCTTGAGATGGCGTCTTTAGGATCTAAGGTAATGCAACCAGCTTCCATTCAGGATGCTAGACTTAATAGAATAAATATAGATGTAAAGTCTTCATTTATCAAAAAAACTGGAACTTTAATTACTAAAAGAAAAAATATTAATAATAATAAAATAATAACTGGAATATCTTTTACTAAAAATGACTCAAAAATCTCTTTATTAGGTGTAGTTGACAAACCTGGAGTTGCTGCATCAATATTTGAGCCATTATCTAAAAATACAATAAACGTTGATATGGTAGTGCAAAATATATCTTCAGATGGTAAAAAAACTGATTTGACCTTTACACTAAAAACTGAAGATATAAATAAGTCAGTAAAATTAATAAAAAAAAATAAAAAGATTAATTATAGAAATATTATCATAAAAAAAAATGTTTCAAAAGTATCGATAATTGGAGTTGGAATGATAACTACGCCTGGTGTAACTTATAGAATGTTCAAAGCTCTTGCTAAAAAAAATATTAATATACAGGTCATCTCTACTTCAGAAATAAAAATTTCAGTTTTAATTAACAAAGAATATGTTCAAAAAGCAATTAATGCTCTTCACAAAGAATTCAAATTATAAAAAATGAGTATAAGACCATTCCGAGACATTCAAAGAAATAAAACAAAAGAAATCAATGTGGGTAAAATAAAAGTTGGTGGAGATAACCCGATAAGTGTTCAGTCCATGACTAATACACTGACTATAAAGACTAAGGATACTATAAAGCAAATTAATAAAATTTCTGAAGCTGGATGTGACATAGTAAGAGTTTCTTGTCCTGATGAAGATTCAACAAAATCTTTAAAGGAAATTACAAAACATATTAATATTCCATTAGTTGCGGATATTCACTTTCATTATAAAAGAGCAATTGAAGCTGCAGAAAACGGAGCCAATTGTCTAAGAATAAATCCTGGCAATATCGGAGATAAAAAAAAAATTCAAGAAGTAATTAAATCTGCAAAAGATAATAACTGCTCTATTAGAATTGGCGTAAACGCAGGATCTCTCGAAAAAGATATTCTTGAAAAGTTTAAAGAACCTTGTCCAGAGGCATTAACTGAAAGTGCTCTGAGAAATATTAAAATTATTGAGGACCTTGATTTTCAAAATTTTAAAGTAAGCGTAAAATCATCTGATGTTTTTCTAACTATAAAATCTTATCAACTATTGTCAAAACAAACTGATTATCCTTTGCATCTTGGAATTACAGAAGCTGGAAGTTTCGTTCCTGGAAGTATTAAATCTGCTATGGGAATAGGAACTTTACTTATGGACGGTATAGGAGATACTATTAGGGTTTCATTATCTGATGACCCTGTTGAGGAAGTGAAAGTTGGAAATGAGATTTTAAAATCAATCGGTTTAAAAAATAGAGGAGTTAAAATTATATCATGTCCATCATGCGCAAGACAAGGCTTTGAAGTTATTGACACGGTTAAAATTTTAGAGGAAAAGCTGTCACATATTAAAGAGCCTATAACATTATCAATAATAGGATGTGTTGTAAACGGACCTGGTGAAGCTGCTTACACTGATATTGGTATCACAGGAGGTGGAGCAGATAGTAATATGCTTTACTTAAATGGAGTACAGCATCACAAATTAAAAAATGAGGAGATCATATCTGAAGTCATTGATTTAGTTGAAAAAAAAGCAGAAGAAATAAAAAAAGAAAAAAATGATTCCTCTTGATAAAGTAAAAAATATTATCACAAAACATTCAAAGCTCGAGACAGATTTATCATCAGGAAATATTGATAAAAAAAAATTTGCAGAAATGTCTAAAGAGTATTCTGATTTAAACGAGATTATTAATGATGCTCAATTTTATAGCTCATTTGAAGATGTAAAGATGGATTTAGAAAAAATTATAAATGATAAATCAAATGATCAAGATATGAGGGATTTAGCAAATTTGGAACTATCCCAATTAATTGAAAAAAATGAAAAAATAAAAAAAAAATTAATATTATTTTTATTACCTAAAGATGAAGCAGATAAAAAAAACGCTATAATTGAAATTAGAGCTGGAACGGGAGGTCTTGAAGCGAGTCTTTTTGCATCAGATTTATTTAAAATGTACGAAAAAGTATGTAATAAAAAAAAATGGTCCCTTGAAGTAATAAGTATATCAAAAAGTGAAGCAGGAGGATTAAAAGAAGTAATAGCATCAATTAAAGGTTCTAACATTTATTCAACTTTAAAATATGAAAGTGGTGTTCATAGAGTTCAAAGAGTTCCCGATACAGAAACTCAGGGAAGAGTTCATACTTCGGCAGCTACAGTGGCAGTATTACCAGAAGCAGAAGAAATAGATGTAAAAATCGAAGAAAAAGATTTGAGAATAGATGTCTTTAGAAGTAGCGGGCCAGGTGGTCAAAGTGTTAATACAACAGACTCTGCTGTAAGAATAACACATATACCAACGGGAATTGTTGTTAGTCAACAAGATGAAAAATCGCAAATAAGGAATAGAGAGAAAGGGTTAAAAATTTTAAGATCTAGAATTTATGAATTTGAGAGAAAAAAAAAGGAGGATGAACGATCACAAGATAGAAAAAGTAAAATTGGAACAGGTGATAGATCTGAAAGAATTAGAACTTACAACTTTCCCCAAGGTAGAGTAACTGATCATAGAATAAACTTAACTCTTCATAAACTATCTGAATTTATGGAAGGTGAAATTTTTGACGAAATGATCGAGAGTCTAAATTTACAAGCACAAGAAGAATTAATGAAAATTAATTAAATGCAAAATATAAATTCATTATTACAAAAAGGAAGTAAATTACTATCTAAAAATCTTATAAAATCATCTAAAATTGACTCAGAAATTTTACTTTCATATGTATTAAATTCGAATTTGAAAAACTTAATACTTAATCATTCTCTTAAAATAAATGAAAATCATGTAAAAACTTACAAAAAATTAATTCATAGAAGAAGATTGGGCGAGCCTGTAGCTTATATTTTAAATAAAAAAGAGTTTTGGAAATATAATTTTTATGTTGATAGAAATGTGATGATACCTAGACCAGATACTGAAATTATAATTGAAGAAACTTTAAAATTAATTGATATAGACAAAAAAAAATTTATTTTAGATATTGGAACTGGTTCGGGCTGTATAATTATATCTTTAGCAAAAGAAAGACCGAATCTTATAGGCACCGCAATAGATATCTCAAAAAATGCCCTAAAAGTGGCAAAAATTAATGCAAAAATGCATCATTTATTAAATAGAATAAAATTTTACCAATCATCTGTTGACAATTTTTTTAAAGGTAAATATGATTTAATTATTTCTAATCCTCCATATATTAATAAATTAAGTTTAAAATATTTGGAAAAAGATATTTTGGGTTTTGAACCTTGGATTGCTTTAGAAGGGGGTTTAGATGGATCTTCAATATTAAATAAGGTGATTAAAAAATCTTCTAGTTTAATAAAGGTAGGCGGTAAATTGATTTTGGAAATAGGCTATAACCAAAGACGTAAAACAGAGGTAATGCTAAAAAATCAGGGGTTTTATATAAATGAAACTTTTAAAGATTATGGAAAAAACGATAGATGTATCATAAGTACAAAAATTTGATTATAAAAAATGAGATCATATAGAAATAATAGGAGACCAAAATTTAGGTCAAATGGTGACAGAAATTCTATAAGAAATATAGAGGGCCAGACTTTAACTCCTAATACTAACTTTCAAAGAAAAACTCATAGAGTAAATCATCATAATGCTTCAAGATTAATAGAAAAATATAATAATCTTGCACGTGAAGCGCTATCAAGCGGAGATAAAATTTTGTCAGAAAGTTATTTTCAACATTCAGATCATTTTTTAAGAATATTAAATGATCGAGAGAAACATCATAGTTCCTTAAGTTCTGAAAAAGCAAAAATCTCAGAGGATAAATCAAAGGAATTAAAAGATGAAAATCTAGAAGATAAAAAAATTGCAACTAGTTAAGACCAGCTATAATTTCAGATTTTAATACATCAATCTTTAATTTACTTACTTCAAATAATTTCCTTGATTTATTTTTTAAAACTTTGCCAGATGGTAATTTTAAAGTTTGGGAATTTATTCTTTTGCCGTTATGTATTACCTCATAATGTAAATGTGGACCCGTTGATTTTCCTGTTGAACCTACATAACCAATTGTCTGTCCTTGTTTTACTCTTTTGCCTTTTTTTATATTAGCTGCAAATTTTGACATATGTGCGTATACAGTTGAGTAAGAAGAATTATGTTTAATTTTTACACAATTACCTCCACCTCCACACCAACTTGCTTTTACTACGACGCCGTCTCCCGAAGCCATGATTGGTGTTCCCATAGGTGCAGCAAAATCTGTACCTTTGTGCATTTTATTGTATCCATCAATTGGATGTTTTCTCATACCATATTGAGATGATAGACGTGCACCATTTATTGGAGTTTTCATTAAAGCTTTTTTTACACTCTTGCCATTTATATCATAATGTCCTTCGTCAGGTTTATTATTAAAATAGTAAAAGGCATTACTTTGATTGCTCAAACTAAGATCTGCAAATAGTATATTCCCAGTATTAAATATTTTTTTTTTATCATCCTCAAAAACTTCATAAATAATTTGATATGTATCATTCTTTCTTATGTCTCTTTGAAAATCAATTTGAAAACCGTATATTCTTGCAAATTCAATTATTATATTTGGTGGAATTTTTTTACTAGTTGCGCTTCTATACAAGCTTTGACTAATTTTTCCTTCTTTAAAGACTACTTTTTTTTTTAAATTAGTAACCTGTTCACTTATTTCAAAATTATCTTCATTTGAAGAGCGAATTATTTTAATTCTTTTAGTTTGACTCACCGGATATATTAATTTGACAATTTTATTATTGGATTTATCTATAGTAAAAATAATTTTTTGATTAATTTTAAGTGTATTATTCTTATTTATTTTATTTAAATTATTAATTAATAAATTAGCTTCTTTATCAGGAATATTATAACTTTTAAAAATATTACTTAATGTTTCATTTTTAACAACTCTATGATCAATGTTGATATATTTTGGTGAAAGATTATTAAAAACATTTTCGATAGTTTTTTTAAAGTATAGATTATTTAAAAGTTCAATATATTGTTTTTGATAGTTACTTTTATAAGTATTGTATAATAATGTGATTCCAATTGAGATTACTATTAAAAGTAATACAAAAACAAATTCGAGATTATTTAGTATTTTTGCTTTTGGAAGCCTGAGATTTAATTTCATAAAATTTACTAACAGTAATATAATATAGCTTATCTCATACAAAAAGCCCTGAATTTACTAGCTTTTTTTAGGTTTTTTTTTATGCTTACTGCTTGATTTACTTTTATTTTAGACTATAAGCGTCACACTTTCTCAATAAAAATATTGTGAACATTAAGCTTTTTGAGCTTAATTAGCTATTTGAATTGTTAAAATTTTAAGAAGAGAAGTGTGGACGGTTAAGGTTACCAAAATTTGTCGTACACACTTCAACATTATACAAATATTATTCTTAGTATTTGTATAGAAGCTA
>MDTB01153522.1_pt1 | contig 16852 bp, 15 predicted proteins | sample 811161 | NCBI WGS metagenome assembly MDTB01 (sample SAMN05326650, study PRJNA326480) | marine metagenome | isolation source: seawater | place: Mediterranean Sea | collected 2009
GATAAATATTTTCAAATTGCGCCTTGTTTTAGAGATGAAGATGCAAGAGCAGACAGAAGTCCAGGAGAATTTTATCAATTAGATATTGAAATGTCTTTCGTAGAGCAAGAAGATATTTTTAAAGTTATTGAGACTTTGATGATTAATTTATTTAAAAATTTTTCTAAAAAAAAAATTATAAACTCAAAGTTTCCAAGAATAACATATAAAGATGCGATGTTAATGTATGGAACAGACAAACCTGATTTAAGGAACCCTTTATTAATAAGCGATATAACATCCATCTTTTCAAGAGATGACGTAAAATTTGATATTTTTAAAAATTTAGTTAAGAAAGGTGCTAAAGTAAGATGTATTACAACTAAAAATACAAAAGATAAGCCAAGAAGTTTTTTTGATAATATAGACAAATGGGCAAAAGAGCAGGGTGCATCAGGATTAGCTTATTTTACAATTGAAAAAAAAGAAAAAATTTCTGGTAAGGGTCCAGTAGGAAAGTTTTTTAGTGAAACTTCAATAAAGGAACTGATGAAAATTTCTAAAGCTGAAGTTGGCGACAGTATTTTTATGGCTTGCGGAAAAAGTAACGAGATAGAAAAAATACTTTCAATATCAAGAGATAAAATTGCTAATGACTTAGATTTGATTAACAAAAATCAATTTTCATTTTGTTGGATCGTAGATTATCCGATGTATGAGTTAGATGAACAAACAAAAAAAATAAAGTTTAGTCATAATCCTTTTTCTATGCCTCAAGGCGATCCTGATAAAATAGATTTTAATAAACCTCTTGATATTAAAGCATATCAATATGATATTGTTTGTAATGGAGTCGAATTATCTTCTGGGGCTATAAGAAATCACATTCCTGATTTAATGTTTAAACTTTTTTCTATTGCGGGTTATGATAAAAAACAAGTTGAAGAAAAATTTAGTGGGATGTTAAATGCATTGAGTTACGGAGCCCCACCTCATGGAGGTATAGCTCCAGGGGTAGATCGAATAGTAATGTTGCTTGCCAATGAAAAAAATATTAGGGAAGTAACACTATTTCCCATGAATCAAAACGCACAAGATTTAATGATGAAAGCTCCATCTGAAGTTGATGATAAACAATTAAAAGAATTAAGTATTAAAAAAGATATTAAAAAAAATTAATTCTTAGACTTTAAATTTAATCTAATGTCACTCAAGTCAACTAATTTTTCTTCATAATTACTTCTTACAAAGCCCTTAGAAGTTATATTTTTGACAATACGAAGGAATTTGTCATCATCTGCAGAATCAGTTTTAATTTGAGACTTGCTTATTGATGGAGTATGAGCCAAATCTTCTTTATCTAAGTAAGATATAGCTAACTCTCTAAATACGTAATCTAATATAGAAGTTGCGCTCAAAATCCTATCATTTCCATCAACTTTACCTGAAGGTTCAAATTTAGTGTCTATGAAAGCATCTACAAACTCATCTAAAGGCACTCCATATTGCAAACCAAGAGAAATAGCTATAGCAAAATTATTCATTAATGCTTTAACCAATTCACCTTCTTTATTCGTATCTATAAATATTTCTCCTATTTTACCGTCATTGTATTCTCCGGTGTGTAAGTAAATTTTGTGCTCACCAATTGAAGCTTTTTGAATATAGCCTTTTCGTCTATCGGGCATTTTAAATCTGCTATTTGATTTCGCTGTTATATTATTTTTATTTTCCTTATCAGTATTGACTAAATTATTAACACTATTTTTAATTTCACTTTCAATTATATTAACTTTTTGTTTATTTTTTTTCTTATCAGAGCTGGCTTCTCCTATTTTTTTTGTTTTTCGGTTATTTAATTTTACTTCGATAACTTCTACAATACCGTCCTCTCTGCTGTCTATTTCTGACATAGATTTTTCGTTTAGCTCATTCAAACTATGCACAGTCTTAAAAGTGCAAGTATAATAAGTTTCTACTAAAAATTTTTTCATATTATTTGGATGAATCTGATAATTGAACATATATATAAATTGTAGTAAGTGTCTATAATATAATTATACAATTTTAAATTGTGTGGACTGTGTATGATAGGATTAAAACAAATATTTACCTGGTGGAACAGAAATACTCTCGGAACCTTTTTAAAGACCTTATTGTTTGGAAAATTCGTAGGTATCGATGAGTTCGGTAATAAGTACTATAAAAATAAAAAAGATGAAAGATGGGTCATTTATGCTAAGGATATCGAGGCAACAAAAATTACATCAGATTGGTTTTTATGGATGCATCATACTGTAAATGAGATACCTCCTGGCAATTTAAAAAAATATGATTGGCAAAAAAAACACAATCACAATTTATCTGGATCTAAAGATGCATATAAACCAAACAAAATTTCAAACAAAAAAATTTTTAAAAGCTATGAGACTTGGAAAAATTAAAATAATTATAATTGTTTTCTTTTTTTTTAATATTAATCTTTACGCAGAAGATAGAATTCTTAGCGCTCCAATTATAAACCTAGAAAATTTAGAACCCAGTTATGAAAATTTGGAAAATGAATTAGATAACGAGTCTAAAGACAATATAAAATTAAAAAAGCGAGAACAAAATATTAAAGAAAATAAAAATTTTAAATATGTTAATCTGATTGGCCTTGATAAAATTACTGCGAAAACTAAACCTATAAAATTAAAAATAGGTGAAACTATAAAATTTGGCTTGTTAGAAATTAAAGCTTTAAAATGTGGAGTTTCAGTTTCCAAGGGTATAGAAAAAAACTTAGTGGCATATTTACAAGTAAAGGATATATCTGAGAATCAAAATGAAAAAGTATTTATTTTTAACGGTTGGACATTTTCATCCAGTCCTTCAATAACTCCAATTGATCATGCGGTTTATGATATTTGGCTTGTAGATTGTCAAACTATTTAAAAAATTTTTCTTTCCCTAACCAATTTGTATCAAATGAAGAATCAATAAATTTTTTATGCCTTAAAATCTTTTTATGTAGTCCTATGGTAGTTGTAATTCCTTCTAATACAAATTCATCTAAAGATCTCAAAGTTCGTTGTATAGCTTCAGTCCTGTTTCTACCTTTGCAGATTATTTTAGCTATTAAACTGTCATAATAAGGTGTAACTTTGCAGCCTTGGAAGATTGATCCGTCAACTCTCGTTCTAAAGCCAGAAGGCTGATGACAAACTGATATAGTTCCAGGACTTGGTTGAAAATCTTTAGCGGGGTCTTCTGCATTTATTCTACACTCTATTGAATGCCCTCTAGGATTAATATCTTTTTGATTAAGTGCTGTATTTCCAGTAAAAGCTATCCATAATTGCTCTTTAACAATGTCAATGCCTGTCTGCACTTCAGTCACTGGATGTTCAACTTGAACTCTAGTATTCATCTCAAGAAAATAAAATTTTCCATTTTCATAAATGAATTCAACTGTTCCCGCACCTTCATAACCAATGTTTTCAACCATTTTTACAGTCTTGTTTAGTAAATCTTTTCTTTGCTCTTCATTAAGTACGGGACTAGGAGTTTCTTCAATTAATTTTTGGTGTCTTCTTTGCACAGAGCAGTCTCTTTCTCCTAATTGAACTGTTCTATTTTTGCCTGACATTATTTGCACCTCAATATGTCTAGGATTCTTAAAATATTTTTCAATATACAAATCATCGTTTCCAAAATATTTTTTAGCTTCATTTTTGGCTAAGGAAAAGAGTTCTTGTAATTTGGTGTTATCTTCAACAACTTTCATTCCTTTTCCACCACCACCTGCTGCTGCTTTTATTAAAACTGGGTATCCAATTTCTTTACATAAAATTTTAGCTTCTTCATATGACTTAACAGATCCATCAGAACCCTCTATCACAGGGAGGCCATTTTTTTTTGCAATTTTTTTTGCTTCAATTTTGTCACCCATTTGACTTATTAATTTTGAACTTGGCCCTACAAATTTTATACCGTGTTTAGTAACAACATCAGCGAATTTTGCGTTTTCTGACAAAAAACCATATCCAGGATGTATGGCTTCAGCCCCAGTTAGGTCCACAGCGGACATCAAAGCTGAAATATTTAAATAACTATTTTGAGGCTGATGAGATCCAATACAAACGCTTTCATCAGCTAATCTAACATGCATTGATTCTGAATCTACGTCAGAGTGAACTGCAACTGTATTAATACCCCATTCTTTACAAGCTCTTATTATTCTAACAGCTATTTCACCCCTGTTAGCAATCAACACTTTTTTAAACATTTTCTATTCTACTATGATTAAGGTTTGGCCAAATTCAACCGGTTGACCATCGTTGACCAATATTTTTTTTACTATTCCATCAGCTGAGGAAGGAACATGATTCATAGTTTTCATTGCTTCAACTATCATTACAGTTTGACCTTTTTTAATTTTATCGCCCACATTGATAAATTTTTTAGCACCAGGTTCAGGAGCTAAGTATGCTGTTCCTATAATTGGTGACTTAACTCTAATACCGTTTTGGTCATTTTTATCAGACAATACACTTTTATTTGGAGAAACAATTGCACTTGTAGCTGCAAGGTCAGAGGAAGTTCTTAAATTTTTAGAAACTTTTATTTTTTTATCCCCTTCTTGATATTCTATCTCACTTATATTAAACTCACTTAAACAGTCGACTAGTTCTTTTATCAATTTTTTATCAATTTTCATTTTTAATTATATCCATAGAAGCTTCTAAAGCTAATGTATACCCATTTTTACCAAATCCACAAATTATACCATTAGCTACATTGCTTATCAAAGATTTATGTCTAAATTCTTCTCTCTTATAGATATTAGTAATATGCAGTTCTATAATTGGAATCTTTAAAATCTTTAAAGCATCGTGTATAGCCACTGATGTATGAGTGTATCCTCCAGCATTAATTATGAGACAATCTTGTTTTTTTCTTGCATTTTGTATTTCATCTACAATTTCACCTTCAATATTTGACTGAAAAAAAGAAACATTAATATTATGTTTTTTTGAGAAAGTTAAACAATTTTTTTTAATCTCCTCGTAAGAAGAGTTGCCATATTTATCTTTTTCCCTTTCTCCTAATAGGTTAAGATTAGGGCCATTAATTATTAAAATATTTTTCATAATCTGATAATATTTAAAAAATTAACTTAATTATGGCAAAAATACAATTAAATGGAAAAAAGGTAGTTTTAAAACAAAATTTTTCGATATTTCAATTATTAAAAAAATACAAAATCAATGATAAAAAGGTTGCTATAGAGGTTAATGGCAAAATTTTACCAAGAAACAAGTATAAAGATAGGATACTTAAAGATGAGGACAAAATAGAAATTGTTGTATTTATTGGAGGAGGATAAATTGAAAAAAAATATTTTTAAAATCGATAAAAAAGTTTTTAATTCAAGACTAATTGTTGGAACTGGAAAATATAAAAACTTGTCAGAAACAGCAAATGCTATTAAAGCCTCAAAAGCAGAAATTGTAACTGTAGCTGTAAGAAGAGTAAATATATCAGATAAAAAGAAACCTTTACTTATGGATTATATAAACCCAAAAAAAATTTTATATCTTCCTAATACAGCTGGGTGCTTTAATTCATTAGAAGCCTTGAGGACTTTAAGGCTAGCTAGAGAAATAGGAGGATGGAAAATGGTCAAGCTAGAAATACTAGGAGATAAAAAAACTCTTTACCCTGACATGATAGAAACTTTGAGAACTACTAAGATTTTAGTTAAGGAAGGTTTCAAAGTTTTAGTTTACTGTACTGATGATCCACTTCATGCAAAAAAACTTGAGGATCTTGGTGCTTCAGCAATAATGCCACTGGCAGCACCTATAGGTTCAGGTCTCGGAATTTATAATAAATTGAATATATCTTTAATTATTAAACAATCTAAAGTTCCAGTTATAGTTGATGCTGGTATAGGAACACCCTCAGATGCAACTATCGCCATGGAATTAGGTTGTGATGGAGTTTTAATAAACTCAGCTATAGCTCTAGCAAAAAAACCGGTACTGATGGCAGAAGCATTTAAAAATGCTGTTATATCAGGAAGGCAAGCTTTTTTAGCAGGAAGAATGAAAAAAAACTATTTTGCAGTCGCGTCTTCACCTAAAAAAGGTTTAATTAGCTAGCCTTTTTTTTTCTTACCCATAATGTTCTGGGTTTTTTAATTTTTTTAGTTTCTTCTTTTTCCTTTGAAGCCTTAGTAGATATTTTTTGATTCTTTTTCTCAATTTTTTGTATTTTTGTGACAGTTTTGCTTGATAAAGAGTTGAAAGTTTCAATTTTTTTTATATTTTCAATTTTATCGATTATTTTTTTTGATTTATTAAGTAATTCTATTTTGTATTCAGGTATTATAAATCGTGCTTCTTCAATAAACTCAATTTTATGAGAATACTTTTTTTGAAAATAGGCCAGTTCTTTTGAAAGATTTGCATCTATATATAATTTTACTTTATCAGGCACATAAGCTTTTATAAATTTTATTTTATTATTAAATGCTAGCATCTCAATCTTTTTTACTATTTTTTGCGAGAAAGACTCTAAAGATAAATTAGTTTCCCACTTGATTGAACCTTCTCTCAATCTTTGTCTTGTCATTTCTAATAAGCCAAAGTTACTAATCCTTCCTATTTGAATTCTAGCTCTATCTTTTCTTACACATTCTCTCATTTTTTTCTCAACCGTTCTCTTATTGTAAAAATTAAGCATATCAATAAAATCTATAACTATTAAACCAGAGAGATCTCTAAGCTTAATCTGCCTACTAATTTCTTCAGCGGCTTCAACGTTAGTATTTAAAGCTGTTTTTTCAATATTCATTTGCTTAGTCGATTGTCCAGAATTTATATCGATAGCGACTAAAGCTTCAGTTGGATTAATTACTAAATATCCTCCAGATTTAAGTTTTACTGTAGGTTCAAAGATATTGTTCAATTCTTTTTCTATCAAAGCATCATGGAATAAAGGTATTTTTCCTCTGTATTTTTTTACAAATTTTACATTTTTAGGTATTAGTTCTTTCATGAATTTTTTTGTTTTTTGATAACCTTCATTACCATCCACATATATATATTTTGTATCGTTGTCGTAAATATCTCTTAAAGCTCTTTTTATTATATCTCCTTCTTCGTAGATTAATGATGGAGCATTAGAGACAACAGCTTTGTCTTTTATTTCTTCCCAAGTTTTTAAAGTATTTTGGAAATCTTTTTCAATCTCATTTTTAGTTTTATTTGCGCCTGCTGTTCTGACGATAACCCCCATACTTTTTGGTATTTCTATTTTATTCAATATATCTCTTATTTTTTGTCTATCATTTGAATTGAAAATTTTTCTAGATATTCCGCCACCTTTTGCTGTGTTTGGCATTAGAACCATATATTTGCCAGCGAGAGAAATAAATGTAGTTAGAGCTGCACCTTTTTGACCTCTTTCCTCTTTAAGAACCTGTATTAATATTACTTGACCTGGTTTTATTACTTCTTGAATTCTATATTTCTTTAAACCGTATGTATTTTTAAGTTTTTCTCTATAATTTACTTTATTATCTGAAGCGTTGCCCGTATTATTTTTTACTGGTAATTCTTCAACTTCACTTTTATCATTAGTAGCATTGCTCTCCTGATTGTTATTAATTTCTTCAATATTAGTATTTTTAAGATCTTCACGAATTTTCTCTTCTACATCTTTTAGCTTTTCCTTATCTGCTGAAGGGATTTGATAATAGTCTGATTGAATATCATTGAAGGCTAAAAATCCATGCTTTAACCTTCCAAAATCAACAAATGCTGCTTGTAGAGAAGGCTCTACCCGACTAACAGTTCCTAAATAGATATTATTCTTAAAATTTAACTTATTTTTATCTTCGTATTCGTATTCTTCAATAGAAAGATTTGATTTAAGAACGATTCTTGTTTCATCTGGATGCGATGCATCAATATATAAATTTTTCCCCATTTAATTTGAATTCCTTTTAATAGATTTTTAGATTTTGTAATCATAATTATAATTTTTAAAGATTTATATTAGCATTAAATCTTAATAATTTAAATGCCTTAAGATAGCCAAAATTAATGATATAACATAGTTTTAAATGGTAAAACTAATAAATTATTCATTAAAAGCCTTTATTATAATATTTATTTCTTCCTTATTTTTAATTTTTTCAGCTTTTTTTTATTTTTCATCTGGGCTACCTGATTATAAAAAACTGTCAAATTACCAGCCACCTATATCAAGTAGAGTTTACTCTAAAGATGGTAAGTTAGTAGCTGAATATGCTTTAGAAAAAAGATTATTTATTCCTTATGATTTTATGCCAACCAAAGTTGTAAATTCTTTTCTTTCGGCAGAGGATAAAAATTTTTTCAATCATCCAGGAGTTGATGCTAAGGGAATAATAAGAGCAACGGTAAATAATATTAAAAATATATTAGGAGATAAAAGATTAGAAGGTGCTTCAACTATTACCCAACAAGTTGCAAAAAACTTTTTACTTACAAATGAAGTTTCTATAAAAAGAAAAATTAAGGAAGCAATATTAGCTTTCAGAATTGAAAAAGCGTATTCGAAAAAAAGAATTTTAGAACTTTATCTTAATCAGATTTACTTAGGTCAAGGAACTTATGGAGTGGCAGCTGCTAGTTTAGAATATTTTGATAAATCTATAAAAGATTTGAGTTATGATGAAGCTGCTTTACTTGCCGCATTACCTAAAGCTCCCAGCAGATATAATCCAATTAAAGATCCTAAAGAAGCTAAGTTTAGAAGAGACTTAGTTTTGAAGAACTTAAAGGAGAATGGTTTTATTGATGATAGTGAATACAAAAAATTTAAAGAAAGAAAAATTGTTGTTAAAAGAAGAAAAATTAATATAATTAATGAAGCAAATTCATATACTGAAGAAGTTCGACGTATCATCAAGGACAAATACGGATTTGAAAAACTTTATACTCAAGGATTAAGTATTAAATCACCTCTTGAAATAAATGTTCAAATAGAAGCTATAAAGGCGCTAAGAGAGGGAATTGAGTCTTATGATCGAAGACAGGGTTGGAGAGGATCAATAACTAATAAAAATCTGGATCTTAATTGGAAAAAAAAAGTAGACTCTGCAAATATAGATCCGACACTAAATTGGAAAATAGCAGAGATAATTGAATTAAATGAAAATTTTATAATTTTAAACTCAAAAAAAACTAAAAACATTCAAATAAATCAATCTAATTTTAATTGGGCATTAAAAAATAAAAATATAAACGAGGTTTTTAAATTAGGTGACATGGTGTTCGTTTATAAAAATAATGACAAATGGCAGTTGAAACAATATCCAAAAGTAAATGGAGGGATTGTTGCTTTAGATCCATTTACAGGAGAAGTAAAAGCTTTAGTGGGAGGCTTTAGTTACATGTCAAGTGAGTTTAACAGAGTAACTCAAGCAAAAAGACAACCAGGATCTGCTTTTAAACCATTTGTATATGCAGCTGCAATGGAAAATGGTTTAGCACCCAATTCTATAGTATTAGATGCACCTTTTATTGCAGAGCAAGGTATAGGTTTAAAAGATTGGAAACCAGAAAACTATGGAAAAAAATTTTATGGACCATCAACTTTGAGGAAAGGAATTGAGTATTCTAGAAACTTAATGACAGTTAGAATTGCAAAAAATCTTGGAATAGATAAAATCCTTAAGCTTTCAAAAGAATTAGAAATTTACGATGAAATTCCTGAATTGTTATCAATTTCACTTGGTTCTGTTGAAACCTCATTACTTAATTTAACTACTGCTTATGCGACTTTTATTAATGGTGGGATGAAAATATCTCCCATTCTAATAAATCGGATTCAAGACAGAAGGGGAAAAACTATATATTCATCTAATTTTGCTGAATGCAAAGGCTGTGATAGATTTTCAGAAAATAATTTAGATGTTGAACTACCCAAAATAAATTTAAAACGTAATCAAGTTATAAGCGAGCAAACTGCATATCAAATTACCTCTATTCTTAACGGTGTTGTTAAAAGAGGAACCGGAAAAAAATTAAGAGACCTAAATGTTCCTATTGCTGGAAAAACTGGAACGACAAATAACAATTTCGATGCGTGGTTCATAGGCTATAGTTCAAATTTAGTTATAGGCGTGTATGTTGGATTTGATAACCCCAAAACACTTGGAAAATTTGAAACTGGTTCAAAGGCTGCTTTACCTATTTTTAAAAGATTTGTTAAAAACACTTTATATTTTGACGAATTTAAAGAATTTAAAGTTCCCGATGGCATTTACTTTGCCCCTATAAATTATAATACAGGGAAACAAACAGACTTTGACGATAAAAATTTTATTCTTGAAGCTTTCAAAGAAAAAGATATTAACAACCTTAACAATAAGCAATTAATCTCAGACTATGATTATGATAAGGTAATTAAATTCAGACAGTTTTATTAATGCAATCTTTTGAAACAAATGTAAATCAGGCCAATAAGATACTAAGGAATATAAGGGGGTATCTTTGAAAAAAATGAAATTAAAAAAAAATTAATTTCTATACAAAATGAGGAATCAAAAGAAAATTTTTGGAAAGATCAAAAAAAAGTTAAAACACTACTTAAAGAAAAAAAGTTCTACGAAGAATTGATATCTTCTCAAGAATATTTTAGTAAAGAAATAAAAAATCTTACTGATTTAAATTCTTTAGGAATAGAAGAAAAAAATGATGAGATAATAAAAGATTGCGAAATTAAACTTCAGAAACTTTTAATTGATTTAAAACAAACAGAAGTTGCCTGTTTTCTCTCTGGAGAAAATGACGGTTTAGATATCTATCTTGAAATCCATGCTGGAGCTGGTGGTACAGAAAGTCAGGATTGGGCTGAAATGTTGAGAAGAATGTATTTGAAATGGTTTGATAAAAAAGATTTTTCTTATGAAATAATAAGTGAACATAGAGGTGAGGAAGCTGGTATCAAATCATCAACACTAAAAGTTTCTGGGCTCAACTTGTATGGAATGATGAAAAATGAGTCTGGAGTTCATAGATTGGTAAGAATTTCACCTTTTGATAGTGGAGCTAGAAGACATACTAGTTTTGCAAGTGTATGGGTCTACCCAGTCGTTGATGATGATATAAATATTAAAATTGATGAAAGTGAATTAAGAATTGATACTTACAGATCTAGTGGTGCAGGTGGGCAACATGTTAACACTACTGATAGTGCCGTGAGAATTACTCATTTGCCAACCAAAATCGTGGTTCAATGCCAAAATGAGAGATCTCAACATAAAAATAAAGAGACCTGTTATAAAATGCTAAAAGCAAGACTTTACGAACATGAACTGCAAAAAAGAGATAATGAAAATTTGAAAGAAACAAGTTTAAAAACTGACATAGGATGGGGACATCAAATAAGATCATATGTTTTACAACCATACCAACTTGTAAAGGATTTACGTAATAAGACTGAGAATACTAATCCTGATGCAGTACTTAATGGTGATATAGATAGCTTTATTGAGGCGGGAGTTTTAAACCATTAAATGAAAAAGATTTTACTATTTCCTATCTTTTTTTTTATTTTATTATTTTTTTTAGCAGTAGGGTATTTAATAACAATTGGTTATGAAACAAATAGATTTAATTCAATCCTTGAACAGAAAATAACCTCAAATGAACCTAATATTAAAGTCAATTTAGACAAAATTAAAATAAAATTAGATATAAAAAAAATAAGTTTTTTTATAACTACTTCGCAACCCAATATTGAATATCATAATACTAAAATAGATATAAATAAAATAGACGCCTATGCTAATCTTAAATCACTTTTCTCTGGAGAACCAAAAATTGATAAAGTTTATATTTCAGCTGATAAAACAAAAATTGGTCAAATTCAAAAAGTTGTAAAATATTTTAAACCTTCAAGCTCAAAAAAATTTTTTTTAAATAATATTAAAAAAGGTGAAATAAGCTACAATTTAGATTTAACATTTGAGGACAATCAAATTAAAGATTACGAGATTAATGGATTTGTAAAAAATCTTTATGCTAAATTACAAAATATAAATCTTAATAATACAAGTTTTATTTACAGCATTAAAAGTAATTTAGGTGAAATAGATAACATAAGAGGTTTTGTAAATGGATTTCAGATTAATTCAGGTTTAATTAATTTTAAAAATACAAATAATCTTGAAATAAATGGAGAAATCAAATCAGAGTTAAAACTAGACAATACAAATGTTGATAACAATGTTTTTAGAAAAAAAACTAGTATTTTTGAAAGCTTTTTGCTTAATGGAAATATAAATAGTTCATTTAAAATTAATTTTGATAATACACTTAAGATAATTGATTATAGTTTAAAAGCATCAGGAAATTTAAAAAATTCAGAATTTAAATTTAAGATCCCGCAAAAATATATTTTTATAAAAAACGATATAAAAATAATTAATTTTGATAAGACTAAATTTAATATAAATCTTGGTAAAGATAAAAGGAACAAAATTGATTTTAAAGGACAATATAAAGTAAACAATAAATCTCTTCAAAATATTAATTTTAAAAATTCTTTTACAAGTAATAACCAATTAATAACCTTTAGTGTAGTCTCAGATAGAGAAATTAATATTCCACTTATAAATTTTAATACAAAAGATAAAATTACAAAAATAGAGTCTGAATTGAAAGTTGATAAAAATTTTATTAGAATCAATAAATTCGTATTACAAGAGGGAAATAGCAGAATAAATTTAGATAAATTAATCTTTAAAAAAAAAAGATTAGAAAAATTTAACAAAATTACAGTAAAAACTTTCAAAAATAACAATTTGAATAATGATTTTAGAATTCAATTTGGAAAAAAAATAACAATAGAAGGAACTAAGTACGATTCAAGTAATTTAACAAAACTATTAGAAGAAAATAATAATTCAGACTTTCTAAAAAATATTAGTAAAGAAATCTCAGTAAATATTAATGAAATTGATACAAAGGTTTCAGATTTAATATCAAACTTCAGTTTGATAGGTAATATTATAAATGGAAAATTCAGCAAGATAGTATCTAAAGGAGAGTTTTATGATAACAAATACTTAGAAATATCATTGAGAGATGATAAATCTAAAAAAAAGAAAATTTTAGAGATTTATTCCGATCTACCAAAACCACTTTTATCAAACTACAAATTTTTTAGTGGTTTGTCAGGAGGGCAATTGTTATTTAATTCATCATATGATTCTTTAGTTAGTAACTCCACATTAACAATAGAAAATTTTAAAGTTAAAGATGCTCCGGGTTTGGTTAAACTGCTTTCTTTAGCAGACTTTGGTGGCATGGTTGACGCATTATCGGGTGAAGGTCTTACTTTTGAAAAATTGGAAATGACATTTGACAAAAATAGTAAAATTTTAAATTTAAAAGAATTATATGCTATTGGACCAAGTATATCTATTTTAATGGAGGGGTACGTTGAGAAAGACTCAGGTTTAATTAGTTTAAGAGGAACAATGATTCCAGCCAAAACTTTAAATAAATTTTTATCAAAACTACCTGTTGTTGGTGACATCTTGATTCCAAAAGAAATCGGAGAAGGTTTATTTGGTATAAGTTTTAAAATGAAGGGAACTCCTGGAAAAGTTAAGACTTCTGTAAATCCAATTAAAACATTAACTCCTAGATTTATACAAAAAGCTTTAAAAAAAACTAAATAATTTTAAAAATATAATGTTTTTTTTTCCCGAATGAAATTTTCATAACATTGTCTTTAAAATCTGAAAATTTAATTTTCCTATTTTCATCGTTAATTAATAAATCATTTATTTTAATCCCATTGTTATTTATCGCTCGTCTAGCTTCACTTTTTGAATTCATTATTTTATTAATTACTAAAATTTCTAAGAGTTTAGTGCCATCATCCACTTCTTTCTTTGAAATTTTTTTTGTCGGTAAATTTTCACTAACTTTTCTAAGTTTAAAGATATCAGTAGCAGTTTTTTCTGCTAGAGATGATTGAGATCTGCCATGAAGTATTGTGGTAGCTTCATTCGCTAACAATTTTTTTAAGTCATTAATATTCGAACCTTCTTTGAGATACTGAATTTTTTTTATATCAATATCTGTAAAAAATTTTAAAAATTTTTCAACATCTCTATCGTCTGTATTTCTCCAAAATTGCCAGTAATCGTAAGAACTAAATAATTTTTTATCTAACCAAACTGCTCCTTTTTCTGTTTTCCCCATTTTTGCGCCTGATGCCAAAGTAATTAAAGGACTAGTTAATCCAAAAGCATCTTTTTTTAAGATACGCCTTATTAAATCGACACCATTAACTATATTTCCCCATTGGTCAGATCCACCAAGCTGGAGTGAACATTTTTCTTTTTCATATAATTTAAAAAAATCAAAAGCTTGAAGAATCATGTAATTAAACTCCATATAACTTAAGGATTGTTCCCTATCAAGTCTCGACTTAACACTATCAAAAGTTAACATCTTATTTAGAGTAAATTGAGAACCTATCTTTCTCAAAAAATCTATATAGTTTAACTTTCCTAGCCATGAAAAATTATCAACAAAAACTGGTTTGGTCTTTTTATTTTTAAAATTTAATAATCTTTCGAATATTTTTTTTATACTTGAAATATTTTTTTTTATGTTTTTTTGATTTAAAATCTTTCTCGTTGAATCTTTACCAGAAGGATCTCCTATGAGTGTAGTGCCTCCTCCAAGTAGAACTATTGGTTTGTGACCATGTTTTTGAAGAAGCCTCAAAATCATTATTTGTAATAAACTACCAACATGCAAGCTATTTGCAGTACAATCAAACCCAATGTATGCTGAAATTGATTTTTTCGAAATCAATGCATCAAGTTTTTCTAAGTCAGTGCATTGATTTAAAAAACCCCTTTCTTGCATTTCTCTCAAAAAAGTGCTTTTCATAAATTTAACAGTAATAAAGATACTATTATACAATATTTAGTAATAATAAATACAATTATGAGTAAAAAATACACATGTTTAGGAATGATGAGCGGAACGTCAGGGGACGGGGTGGACGCTTCAATAATTCTTTCAAATGGACAAAATGAATTCGAAGTTATTAATGAAAAATACTACGAATATGACAATGATATATATTTAGAGTTCCATGATTTAAAAAAAAAAATTAATACCTTCAAAGATTTAAATAGATTCGCTACTTTGATAAAAAGACTAGAGGAAAAAATAACACTTTTTCATGCAAAAACGGTAAAAGACATAACTTCAAATTTAAACATAGATTTAATAGGTTTTCATGGGCAAACTTTATATCACAATCCAAAAGAAAAAGTTTCAATACAGCTTGGAAATGGAAAACTATTATCCCAATTATCAAAAAAAAAAATTGTTTACGACTTTAGACAAAACGATATCCTTAATGGGGGTGAAGGAGCCCCGCTTACACCAATATTTCACAAATATCTTATCTTAACAAAAAAATTAGCATTACCTGCTTGCATATTAAATATAGGGGGAATTTCAAACTTAACTTTAGTGAAAGATCTTAATGATCATAATATAATAAGCAAAGATGTTGGGCCAGGGTGTTGTTTAATTGATAATTGGATAAAAACTCATACTGATAATAAGTTTGATCAAGATGGAAATATTTCTGAAAGAGGAAAAATAAATGAATTAATTCTTGAACAAGCTTTAGAGGTACATGAAAATAATTTTCAAAAAAAGAATAATTTTTCTCTTGATACTAACGACTTTGATATATCGTTTGTAAGAGGTTTGTCGATAGAGGATGGAGCAGCAACATTATCTGCTTTTACGGCAAAAATTGTTTCTTCAAATATTGATTTTTTAATAAAAGAATTTGAAAAAAAGGAAATTAAAATTGTAATATCTGGAGGAGGAAGAAAAAATAAAAACTTACTTAAAAATATTAAATTATTTTCAAAAAAAAATGTACTTTTTTATAATTCCGAGAATTATAAATTAAACGGAGATTTTATAGAATCTCAGGCTTTTGCTTATTTGGCTATAAGAGCGATTTTATCTCTCCCTATTTCTTTCCCCAAAACTACTGGTTGCGACGCTCCATGTACAGGAGGAAAAATTATTTAATCTTAAATTAAAGATGTTTTATCTTTAATATACTTTTCAATTTCAATTTTTAATTCATTTTCTTTATCTTTAAAAAAATGATTTGCTCCTTTAATTTTAGAAAACATTACCTCAACTCCCTTTTGACTTTTTATCCTGTTATCCAGTTCATTTATACTTTCTTTAGTAACCAATTCATCGTTGTCACTATAAACTACTTGACCTGATGTGGGGCAAGGAGCCAAAAAAGAAAAATCATATACATTAGGTTGTGGAGATATCGCTATAAAATTATTTACCTCAGGGCGTCTCATTATTAATTGCATACAAATTAAAGCTCCAAAAGAAAATCCTGAAACCCAACACTGACTATAATCCATATTTTCCCTTTCAATCCAATCCAAGGCTGCTGCTGCATCTGAAAGTTCACCTTGCCCATTATCAAAAATTCCTTCACTTTTTCCCACTCCTCTAAAATTAATTTTGATTACAGAAAATCCGTTCTCTAGGAAAATATTGTACATTAACTGTACTATTCTATTATTCATGGTCCCACCATATTGAGGGTGCGGTTGAAGAACTATTGCAACTGGTGAACCAAATTTTGGATTTTTATAATATTTTCCTTCTAGTCTTCCAGAGGGTCCAGGTATAAAAATTTCTAAACTTTTCTGTTTCATATTAATAATGATAATTAGTTTCAATAAAAGATTAGACTTATAACATGTTTTTATGCGGCAAATATCTTTTTTTAAATCTTAGTA
>MDTB01066192.1_pt1 | contig 16851 bp, 15 predicted proteins | sample 811161 | NCBI WGS metagenome assembly MDTB01 (sample SAMN05326650, study PRJNA326480) | marine metagenome | isolation source: seawater | place: Mediterranean Sea | collected 2009
AAACTAATACTTGATGATATAGAGCTAAATTTAGATGTTATTCAAGGCTCTGAAAATGAGACAGCAATTGATGTAACAAGGCTTAGATCCGAGACTGGATTAATAACCATGGATCCCGGTTATGGCAATACCGGTTCTTGTACAAGCTCCATAACTTTTATTGATGGCGAAAAAGGTGTTCTTAACTACAGAGGCTATGCAATTGATTGGCTATGCAAAGAATCAAATTTTGTAGATGTGTGTTACCTTCTAATTTATGGCTCTCTTGGTGAAAATACTGAAAAAGAAAAATTTCGTGGTGCAATTCGAAAGCATGCAACAATACCAGAAGACATGAAACGTTTTTTCGATGGATTTCCATCTTCTGCCCACCCTATGGCAATTTTGTCTTCTATGGTTACTGCCCTATCTGCATTTCATCCGGATAGCGATAACCTGAGTCAAAAAAATGTAAACGAAAATATTGTTAGATTATTGGCAAAAGTAAAAACCATTGCAGCATATTCTTATAGGAAATCACATGGACTTCCTTTTATCTATCCTGATCCCTCGTTATCATACGTTGATAATTTTCTTCATATGATGTTTTCTGATTCAGGAGAAGATTATCATGCTGATCCAGTTATGTCAGAAGCATTAAATTTATTATTAATCCTCCATGCTGATCATGAGCAAAATTGCTCTACCTCAACTGTAAGAATGGCAGGCAGTAGCCATGCTGATTTATTTGCAACGATTTCTGCGGGTATATCTGCTCTATGGGGACCTAGGCATGGTGGGGCCAATCAGGCTGTAATAGAGATGCTTGAAAAAATTTCAAAAGACGGTGGAGATTTCAAAAAATATATTAACCTTGCCAAAGATAGGAACAGTGAATTTAGATTAATGGGTTTTGGTCACAGAGTTTATAAAAACTATGACCCAAGAGCAAAAGTCCTCAAAAAAGCAGCCTCAGATGTATTGAATAAATTAAACATAAATGACCCCCTCCTTGATATCGCAAGAGAATTAGAACATATTGCTCTCCATGATGATTACTTCATATCAAGAAAGTTATATCCTAATGTTGACTTTTACTCTGGGATAATCTACAGGGCAATGGGTATCCCAACGAACATGTTTACAGTGATGTTTGCTTTGGGTAGACTGCCGGGCTGGCTTGCACACTGGAATGAAATGATTTCAGATTCAAAATCACGAATTAATAGACCTCGTCAGATTTATATTGGTCCAACTAATAGAAATCAATAAAAATAACTTATGAAACAATATTTAGAGCTTGTTAAAACTGTAATTGAAGACGGAACAATGAAAAATAACCGTACTGGAATAGACACTCTTTCATATTTTGGATATCATTATAAAGTTGATTTGGCCAAAGGTTTTCCTCTTCTAACAACAAAAAAAATATTTTTTGATTCTATTTTATATGAATTATTGTGGTATTTAAAAGGTGAAACTCATATAAGAAATCTAAGAAAGCATACTAAAATTTGGGATGCCTGGAGTTCAGAAGAGAAAAATTGGGAGATTGGAAAAATGTATGGATATCAATGGGTGAAATGGGAGAAGTTTACCGAAACCAAACCCAACGAATTCAAAAAAACATACATTAATCAAATAGATGAAGTAATTAGTATGATAAAAAATAATCCAACATCCAGAAGAATGGTCGTATCAGCCTGGAATCCATCAGTTTTAGATGAGATAGCACTGCCTAGCTGCCATTCTTTTTTTATTTTTAATGTGACTAAAGATAAGCTAAATTGTCATTTAACACAGAGAAGTGGAGACATAGCTCTTGGGATACCGTTTAACTTAGCCTGCTATGCTTTATTAACACAAATGATCGCCCAAGAATGCAATTTAAAAGTTGGAAATTTCTCGCATTATATAAACGATGCCCATATTTATGTTAATCATATTGATGGTCTAAAAAAACAATTAGATAGAGAGCCTCATTCTCTACCTAATGTGAAAATTAAGAAGAAAAAATTTTGGAATCTTAATTTCAATGACTTTAAACTAGAAAATTATACGCATCATCCCATCATCAAATTTCCTGTTGCAGTTTAATATGTCTATAGAATTGATTTGGGCACAGGATTATAATGGAGGAATAGGTAAAAAAGGTAAATTGCCTTGGCGTATTTCTGAGGATTTAATCAATTTTAAAAATATAACTATTGGGCATCCGGTTGTTATGGGAAGAAAAACTTGGGATTCTCTGCCTTTTAAACCACTTCCTAAAAGATCTAATATTGTTCTTTCGTCTGGCAAAATAGATAATATAGAAGTTTATACTTCCGTTAAGGATTGTTTAGAAATGTTTGATAAAAAAATGCTTTCTAAGATTTTTATTATTGGTGGAGAAAGTGTTTATAAATCGTTTTTACCAATTGCCTCCGTTCTACATTTAACTTTAGTTAATCAAAAAACAAAAGAAATTGACACATTTTTTCCGGCTTCTCTAAGTGAAATAGCAAAAAAATTCAAAAAAATTAAAACCATTCCTCTTTCTGAAAAAGCAACATATTCACAGTGGGTAGCAATAAATGAAAATCCCCTATCGTAGAGAAAGGGGACTTTTCCAGAATTAAAAGCACATTTATAAATTTGTATCTAATCCTCCTCCAAAGTGATAAATCAAATTTTAGCTGTGCGATAATATCTGATTGAAACTTATAAATAAAAATTGTTTATCGATATAATTATTTTTCAACGCTATATTTTTTGTGATATAATTCACACTTTAATTAGACTTAATAGCTCCTGTTGATAAATTATTTTTACATTTAGTTTGTGTGCTTTTGCAAGCTTTGTTTCGCCTGGATTTTCACCGCAAATCAAATAATTTGTTTTTGAATTAATAGACGATGACACTCTTGCACCTTTAGCTTCCAATATTTTCTTTATTTCTGATCTTTTGTGATGATTGATTGTGCCCGTGATAACGAATTTCTCATCTTTAAGCGGGCCGTCCGTTTGAAGTTCTAAAAATGATAGACCTCCTTCCAAACATCTATAAATGTTCTTTTTATTATTTTCATTTTTAAAAAAAGTGATGATTGATTGTGCCATCACATCACCAATCTCATCCAATTTAATCAAGTCATCATAATTAATATTCAATATGTTATCTAATGTTTTATATTTTGAGTCAAGTAGCTTTGAGGCGCTCTCACCTATATTTTTGATTCCTAGCCCATGTATAAATCTCCAAAGATTTGTATTTTTTGCTTTCGAAATAGAATTAATTAGCTTATTCACTGACTTTGTGGCCATTCTTTCCAAATTAATTAAATCATTATAATCTATGTGAAATATATCTGAAATATTGTCTACTTTTGACTGTTCTATTAACTGTTCAACTAATCTGTCTCCAAATCCATCAATGTCCATGCAATTTTTAGAAACAAAATGTTTAATAGCAGCTTTTTTTTGCTCCGGGCAATTATATAAATCTTTGCACCTTAGAACAGCTTCTTTGTCTGTTTTATACAATCTACTCTTGCATGATGGACAAAGGGTAGGCAATAAATATCTTGCACTTTTTTGACTTCGTTTTGATAGAATGACCTTTACTATCTCTGGAATAACATCTCCAGCTCGTTGTATTAAAACTGTATCTCCAATCCTAATATCTTTCCTATCGATTTCTTGTTGATTGTGAAGGGTTGCATTAGAGACTATTGCACCACCAACCTTGACAGGATTTAATTTTGCTACAGGAGTTATAGCTCCCGTTCTTCCCACCTGTACTACAATATCAATGATAGTTGTTGTCGCTTGTTCTGATTTAAGCTTACCTGCTATAGCCCAACGTGGGGACCTACTTCTATTGCCTAAAATATTCTGCTGTTCAAAAGAATTAACCTTAAATACAACACCATCTATTTCATAGTTTAAATCTTTTCTTTTTTGTTCCATTAAATCATAATAATAAATTAGAAAATCAACCCCTAATCCCTTTTGGATAAGGCTATTAGACGGTAACCCAAGTTCTGGTAATTTTTTAATAAAATCGAACTGATTATCTGTGCTCAATCCTTTATATGTACCTAATCCATAAAAATTTATTAGAAGTGGTCGGCCAGCTGTAATTTTAGGATCTAGCTGTCTGAGACTTCCAGAAGCACAATTTCTTGGATTTGCAAACAGATTTTTTTCATTTTTTAGTCTTTGATTATTTAAATTTTTAAACTCTTTTTTATTAATAAAAACCTCTCCTCTTAACTCAATAATTTCTGGACAAGTAAATTGTTTATTTAGTCTAAGTGGAATAGATTTAATAGTTTTTAAATTTGATGTGATATCTTCTCCTGAGTATCCATCTCCACGAGTTGAACCATAAACTAACTCACCATTTTTGTAAACAACCTCAACAGCTACGCCATCAAGTTTTGGTTCAGCTACATACTCAATATTATTTCCAATAATTTTAGAGATCTGCTTATCAAAAGCGACTATTTCCTCCTCATTCATTGCGTTTGATAGAGAAAGCATTGGTATTGTATGCTCGATTGTTCTGAATCCATCTTCGGGCTTAGCTCCAACTCTTTGGGTAGGAGAATTAACTAAAATTTTTTCAGGATATAATTCTTCAAGCTTTTCTAGCTGCCTTAATAATAAATCATATTCACTATCAGAAATAATGGGATCATTTTTAATGTAATAATGAATATTATATTGCTCAATTTCTTTTACTAATTGAGATATTTTTTTATCGATATTCATTAATAAAGCATACTAGAATATCGTTCGCCTCTATCACACAAAATTGTAAAAACGATACCATCTGGATTATTTGTTTCTACCCATCTTTCAGAAGCAAGAATGTTTGCTCCAGCAGAAATACCTACCAGCAACCCGTTTTCTAACGCTAACTTTTTACACCTATCTTTCGCATCATTAGTTGAAATAGTAATTATCTCGTCAATTTTATCTAATTCTACAAGAAATTGTGAGCCATCACCAATACCCTGAATGCCATGCAGTCCTTTTTTCCCACCGCTCATAACTGGAGACTCTTCCGGTTCTACTGCAACCATTTTAGCTCTTGTATCAAATTCTGAAAACCCCTTTTGGACACCCATAATTGTACCGCCTGTACCTGTACCGGAAATAAAGGCAGAAATATATTTTCCAATAGTAAGAGAGTGACTAAGAAGCTCTTTAAAAGTTGTCTTATAATGACATTCAATATTTAATGGATTATTAAATTGGTTTAAAGAAAAAAAATTTTTTTGATTTGCAATTTCATCTTTTAAATGAATAGCTTGTTCAAAATCACCCTTATCAACCTCTATAAGCTCTGCACCAAACATTTTAAGCAAAATTTTACGTTCTTCAGACATGTCGCATGGCATAACAATTTTAACTTTATAACCTCTTTCTGCTCCAATCATAGCTAGAGCAATTCCTGTATTGCCACTTGTCGCTTCAATTATTGTATCTCCTGGTTTTAGTAAATTGTTTTTTTCTGCATGATCTAAAATCCACTTAACTGGTCTATCCTTTATTGACCCACCAGGGTTTACTGATTCAAGTTTTGCATAAATTTTATCTGATAATTGAACAAATGGGGTGTTACCAACAAAGTCTGAAACTAGTCTTTTAGTACTTTCGTCACTTTCTGGCCGAAAAATTCTTTTAGTTTTTAATGAATTCAATTAACCTCCCAATAGTTCTTTATTTAAAAAAAATTTTATTTGTGGAGTAATTGTATTGGAATTCTTCCAACCCTCCCAGAAACACGCAATCACACCATGTGCACACGATGTTAGGAATGCTTCATCCATTTCATTAACTTCGTCTAATTTAATAAATCTTTCTTTGTATTCATAACCATGAAATTGTGCTATTTTTTTTATGGCTTGCCTGGTAGTCCCATTCAAAATACCTAATGATAAAGGTGGAGTAATGATTTTTTTTTGCTTAATAAAAAAAATATTTCTCATCGTTGACTCAGTTAATATTTTTTTATTATTAAAAAAAATGGCATCATAACATTTTTGACTTGCCGCATATCTCATTGCTCTTATGTTTCCAGCATAATTATTAATTTTGATTGAGTTTTTAAATCGTATTACTGGATAATCAATTTCGTTGATAAAAATGATTTTAACGGGTTCTTTTTTAATTTTTTTTACTTCTCTCAACGAAATATAAATATTTGTTTTTGAATCAAGTGGGCTGTTAATATCGAAAGTATCAGACACAATTAAATTAACAATTCCATTTTTAAGACGATTCCTGGCTATGATTTGATTAATAATTTGTTTCAATTCTTTACGAGAATATATAATCTCAAATTTGAAATAAAATAATCCTTGAAATAACCTTTCTAGGTGATAATCAATTTGCACTATTTTTTCTTTATAAAATCTTATACTTTCAAAAATTGAATTCCCTTTCTGAAAACTGCCATCATCAAAAGGAATGCTGACTTTAGATTTTTGTATAAAACTACCGTTTGAAAAAATGATTTGTTCAATCATATATATTTTAGAATGTTAGCTTTTTCTTTGGCTTCAAGATATTCTAGCTTTGATTTAGAGTCCCAAACTATTCCACCACCCACAGAATATTCAGCATGATTATTTTCAACTATCATAGTTCGAATGCAAATATTAAAATCCATATCTCCATTACCGTTAATACTCCCAATGCAGCCAGTATAAATTCCCCTGCTATAATTTTCAATATTATCGATAATTTCTACTGCCCTTTTTTTGGGTGCACCAGTAATTGAACCCCCTGGAAACAACGCTTTTATTATATTTGCTTCAGAAGTACTTTCTTTTAATTCACCTTTTATCTCAGTTTCCATATGATGAATTGTTTTAAAAGTCTTAACCGAAAACAATCCATTAACTTTGATGGTTCCAAATTTTGAAATCTTTCCAATATCATTTCTAAGCAAATCAACAATCATTAAATGCTCTGCTTTATCTTTTATACTTTCTTTGAGTTTTTTTACATTTGTATCGTCATTTTGTTTTGTTCTCTGAATTGTTCCTTTAATTGGGTAGCTTCTTAAATAAGCACCTTTTTTTGTAAAAAATTTCTCCGGTGAAAAACTTAGTATCTGAGTGCTTTCGATATCAAGATAACTACCAAATAAAGGGTCTGATTCTTTTGAAATCTGCATATATAATTGAAATGAATCTCCTTTAAAACTGTACCTGATAGGCTGCGTATAGTTAATTTGATAGACCTCACCACGAAATAAGAGGTTTTTAATTTCGTGAATTTTTTTCTTGTACTGATCAAGTTTTGCTAATTCTTCTTCAAGATTGATTTTTTGTTTTATTGTATTAAAATCTTCAATATGTATTTCTTTAATGTTTTTAGGTCTTCCAAACCATAATAAAGGAGTGTTTCTTCTTAACTTTTTAAAATCAGTATTTCTGTAGATGTAATTCTTGAAATCATATGAAAAAAAACCAATACTGGCAATTTCACTTGGGTCTGTCTCTTTCTTTAAGTGGTCAATATGCTTTTGCCAAATTTCTAAAACATTGCCTTTAATCTCCCTCCCATTAATTGTAATCTTTCCTTCACTATCAAGGGCTATTATTTCATCAAAATCAAATACTACCTTTTTAATGTTGGGTCGGTTAGAATTAATTATAGCTTTAGGTGACCCCTGCTTTTTAATTAATGATTCTAAGGTGTCTTTCATTGAATTGGATTTTTTTTCATTTTTTCAAAGACTGTGTAGCTGAGTGTTTTTGAAGATGTGATTGCATAAGAGAAAATTTTATTTTTTTTTATGAAGTTATTTAAGCCTGTTTCTTTGACTTGACTTAGATTAACTTTTTGTTTTTTTCCATCAATTCTCTTAGAAATCTCAGGTAATTTAAATGGGGTCCATCCTAATGTTTCAGCAAAGTAATTTGATAAATTTAGTATTAAATCTTCATCCCAGTCAGGATTTATCCATAGCTGCTTACTTTTTGTATTATAAAATTTACTAAAAATTTTACCATCCGTATTTATAAATCCTGATTTTTGATAATATGGATAAAGATTTTCAATTATATTTTTTTCAAATGTTTTAGTATCTATTCCATCAAAAAGTAATTCCCAATTATAATCTGTCAGCGTATTACTCCACAAACTACAGTTCTGAGTGTATTTTTGAAATTTGAGCCAAACATCATCAGCGTGTAAAATCGAAAATTTTGATTCCTTCCTAACACTAACATAAATATTATGTAACCATAAAAGAAAAATAATTGTAGAAAATGGATATTTTAATTTAAAATCTGAGGATGATAAATTGGCAAGACAGTTAGGATTGCACGATGATGAAAATCCTTTTGGCATTTGATTATCATATGCAACAATATGACCTCCGATTGCTCTTCCTTTAATAGGTAATATATTTAAATCAACCCAAATAATTTCTTCTTTATATTTGAAGGAGTCTCTTGATATCCATAAGCTTTCAAAATCATAATAACCGACTAATTCCCAGTTTAAAAAATGATTTAGAAATGAAGCGCAAATTACCCCATCATAGCTTGAAGAAATAATATATTTTTTATTATTTTCAATAAGCCAAGGAAATTTATCAATTATATTTTCACGTTTAATTTGCATTTTAATTTTATTAGAATAGTTAATATAGTAAATAATTTAATAAATTATGAGTATCATGATAAAACGTAAATTAATACTATTGCTATTGTGTGGTTTTGTATATTCAGAAACATTGTTTTTTGGCTCTTTTGGCAATAGTCTGAAAAATAGTATAGTAAATGCTTACAAGACACAATCAATTTTAGGATACAATAATGCAAGAGACGTAATGTATTCAGAGATTGATATTAAGCCCGGAAATCAGCTGGTATGTGCTTATAGTGGCTACAGTATTAATCTTGATTTATCTCAGGACCCAAGTACAGATGCCTTTGAAAAAGGAATGAACTGTGAGCATACATGGCCACAGAGTATGGGTTCTTCCAGCGAGCCTATGAAAAGTGACATGCACCATCTCTTTCCGACGAAGTCTAATGTAAATTCTTCAAGAGGCAATGACCCGTTTGATGAAAGTGATGATATTTTAACAGATAAGTGGTACAGAGGAAGTGTTTATATTCAATCTATCCCTACCTCGAATATTAATGAGTATGCTGAAAAATATAACCCCCCAAATTCAGATGAAGAGAGATTCGAGCCTAGAGAAGTTCAAAAAGGAAATACCGCTAGAGCAATGGCATACTTTTATACGATGTATTCAGATGTTGCAGATGATAATTTTTGGGGAATTCAAAAAGAAGTTCTTTCTGATTGGAACCATATAGATTATCCAGATGAGCAGGAAATTGCAAGAACTTGGGCAATAGCAGTGTATCAAGATAATAAGCCAAATCCTTTTGTTATAGACAAAACTCTTTTTGATAGAATATACTTTTGGGAAATGATTGATAAGGGTGACATTAATGTTGATCGATCTTTGGATGTGCTTGATATCGTATCCATGACAAATTTGATAATCAATTCTATCCCTCTTTCAAATGAATTATTGTATATTACTGATATTAATCAAGATGATGGTTTAAATGTTATTGATATTGTAGCTTATATTCAAATAATCACGGGAAACTAATTATGATAAAATTTTTAAGTTTAATTCTACTTCTCAATACAAATTTAGGAGACTCTATGAGAGCTGAAATAAAAACAAATAAGGGCATTATTACTATTGATTTAGAGTATGAGAAAACACCTATGACAGTAGCTAACTTTGTTCAACTATCCGAAAAAGGATTTTATGATGGCTTAAAATTTCATCGAGTTATTGATGATTTTATGATTCAGGGTGGGGATCCAGATGGTACTGGACGTGGCGGTCCTGGATATAAGTTTCCTGATGAATTTCACCCAAGCTTAAAGCACTCCACTCCAGGAATTCTATCTATGGCAAATTCTGGACCAGGAACAAATGGAAGTCAGTTTTTTATTACCCATAAAGAAACACCCTGGCTTGATAACAAACATACTGTTTTTGGAAAAGTAACTTCAGGTCAAAATATCGTAGATTTAATTGAACAAAATGATATTATGGAAAGTATTAAGATTACTAGAACGGGTGAAAAATCTAAAGCATTCAATGCAAAAAAAGTCTTTGATGACAAGAAGGACGAGTACAATAAAGCTGAGCTTACTAAACAAAAAGAACAAGAACAAAAAATGAAAGAACTGACTTTAGGTGCAAAATCTACTGAATCTGGACTAAAATATATTATTACAAAAAAAGGAACAGGACCAAAACCTACTGCTGGACAAATTGTTTCTGTTCATTATGCCGGATATTTAACAGATGGTCAAAAATTTGATTCATCTTATGATAGAAACCAGCCTATTGATTTTCCTATTGGCACAGGAAGAGTAATAAAAGGATGGGATGAAGGCATAATGTTGCTTAGTGTAGGAACAAAAGCCAAGCTTATAATTCCACCTGATTTAGGTTATGGCCCTCGCGGTGCTGGGGGAGTTATTCCTCCAAATGCAACCTTAATATTTGATGTTGAGTTAATAGAGGTAAAATAGGTATTTCTTTACTAAAGCAATATCAAAACGCAATTGAATCCAAAAATATAGAAGAAATGAATGAATACATACATGATAATTATTCATTTATTAATTATTCTCAAAATAAAATATTATCCAAAAAAGATATAATTTCTTGGGTTATGTCGGGTGATGTGAAAAGAGATAAGGTTCGTATTCTTTATGAAAATTCTGAAATTGGGGTAGAGCATTCTTTTGTCTCTTTCAATGATGGAAACAAACAAGCAGTTTTGGCATTTTATACTTATAAAGATGGAAAAGTCTTCTCAGCTGAAACTGGTGCTACTAATATTTAAGACTGATTTATATTGAATCTGTAATTTCAATTAGCTTTTTCTGAATTCCTAGCTCTAACATTGAGTGACCTGCGTCAGGTATAATATAAAATTTAGCCCTAGGTATTTTCTGGTAGAGGCTCCAGGCTGAGTCCATAGGGCATACAACATCATAGCGGCCCTGAACTATATGTATTGGTATATTGCGTATTTTATCAGTATTATCTAGAATCCAATTATCTTCTTTGAAGAATGCTTTGTTTATAAAATAATGGCATTCAATTCTGGAAAATGCTTCTGCTACTTTATTATTTTCAAAAGAATGTAAAGCTTTTTTTGTTTGCATTAAACGGCTGGTTGAGGCTTCCCATGTTGCCCAACTTTTAGCAGCCTCAATTCTAATTTTTTTATTAGACGAAGTAAGTCTTTTATAATACGCCTTAACCATATCAACTCTCTCTTCTAATGGTATTGGTGATAAATATTTTTCCCATGCCTCAGGGTAAATAAAACTACATCCCTCTTGATAAAACCATTTTATTTCTTTTTTTCGAATGAGAAAGATTCCTCTCAGAACTAGTTCTCTACAGAGTTCGGGATGAGTTATCGCATAAGATAGAGCCAGAGTAGAGCCCCAGCTTCCACCAAAAACAACCCAACTCTTAATATTAAGTTTTGTTCGAATTTTCTCAATGTCATTAATCAAATCCCAAGTAGTATTTTCTCTTAATTCAGCATGGGGAGTACTTTTACCACATCCCCTTTGGTCAAACAATATAATTCTCCACTTTTTAGGATCAAAGTATTGTCTATAAACTGGTTCAGTTCCTCCTCCTGGACCCCCGTGTAAAAAAATTACTGGCTTACCCTCTGGATTGCCAGATTCTTCAACATAAATATTGTGTAAGGTAGAAACCTTTAATTTGAATTTATGATACGGATTTAATGTAGGATATAATGAATTCACTAGTATAGTCTATTTTTACAAACTCTGTTTTTTAATGGTTTACCGTTTATAAATTTAATTAAGATTTCACTAAATTGTTCAATCATTTTAATATGATACTTTTTAAAGTTTCCTGATATGTGTGGTGAAAGTAAAACATTTTCCAATTTAAATAATTTACTATCACTCATTAAAGGTTCTGTATTAAAAACATCCAAAGCAGCTCCAGCTATCTGCTTATTTAACAAAGCTTGAATAAGAGATTTTTCTTCAATTATAGGACCTCTCGATATATTAATGATAACACTTGAGCTTTTCATTTTTTTAAACACATTAGCATTAATCATTTTTTCTGTTTGAGGTGTTAGAGGGCAGCATAAAACTAGAAAATCACTTTTCTCATATATTTTATTAATATTACTCAACGGCAAAAGTTCATCAAGATACTGTTTCTTTTCCAATTTTTTTTGAAGTCTCCTAGTAGCCATTATATACATTCCAAAAGACTTAGCAATCTTGGTTAATTTTCTAGCTATCTGACCATATCCAATTATTCCTAGGGCGCTTTCGTTTAACTGTATTATTTGCTTTGATAAATCCCGTTGATTCCAGTTTCTACTTAGCTTAAAATCACTACACTGATTAATTTGTTTTGCAAAATAAAGTATTTGCGTCATAATGAATTCTGCAACCTGACCTGAATTAATCCCTTTTGCGTTTGTCAAAATAACTTTACTTTTAATTAATTCTGGAAAAAGATTTTCCTCAATTCCAGATGCTCCTATATGTATCCACTTTAATCTTTTTGAACGATGTATAAATGATTCTGGGCTTATTTTATAAGTAACTAAAACATCTAAGATTTTTATTTTTTTTAAAAGGTCTCTTTCATTTTTTATATGTATGAAGGAAAGGTCGGTAGAAAAATTATTTTTTATTAGCGAAATTAGATGGTCAAATTTAATCTTGTTTTTTGTTATTTGTATTCCAATATTCATTATTCAAAAATCGTTTTTATACTTCTATACTTAAAAATCTATTACCAATCATATTATTTAATCTATTTTCCCAAGATTGAGATTTTTCATTATGATTTGGGCTGTTTTTTGGGGTCGCTCCATTGGAAATAAATGAGTTGATTTTTTTACTGTAAAATACCTGATTGAACTGTTTTTCTTTATTAATTGGCTTCCATAATTAAAATGGCCAAAATCATCAATCGGAGGAGATAGCATTATGGTAGGCGTCGATAAATTATGAATATTATTCCAAATATAATTATCTTTTAAAGAACCATTTCTATATATTGCGCTTTCCCATTCTCTAGAAATTCTAATTTTTATATTTTCTCCTTCGTTTTCTATTATCGAATAAATATAATTTTTTAAATCCAGGTCGCTCATTTTGGAAAATATATATTTTTTTCTATAAATATCATAAATTTGGTTGAAATTTTTAAATTGTGTTCTTCTGGTTTTAGTTTTTTTGATCATAGGATGAAAAAAATCAATTAAATTAGAATTATAAAGAACTTTATATAAATAACTCCTAAACTTTGAAGTGATAATAGGGTCTAGTAAGAAAATCTTTTTGAACATTTTTGGATTCTTTAGTTCTAATAATAATATTAAAATAGCTCCCATTGAATGACCAATAGCTATACTTCCATTTAGATTATATTTCTGTACATAAGATTTTGCATCATTTAAAAAAATATCCCAACCATACAAACTTAACGGATTAATGTTAGTTTTTGAAAAAGGTTTCTGGCAGATTGCATATGTATCACCCTGCTGTGCTATGTTATTTAAGAAATTTGAATAAGCTTTGGGTGGAAAACCATTTCCATGAATGAAGAAAAATTTATTATCAGTATTGGTGGCTTTTTTTATAAAGTAATTCTCTGAAGATTTATTCTGCAAATAAACTTAATCTTGCTCTTTTATAAACTGGTTTCCATCCCATTCAAATCCATCGTGCTTGAATCCTTGAAAATCATCTATTGTATGAATTGTATTCTCCGCTAAATATTTAATAAACTTACCTTTTACGGCTTTCCCAAAATGACCGGCAGCAGTTTTTTTGCCTTTTTTAATTACAGAAAAATCTACTTTATAAACATTTTCATTAGGCACATATGCCTTACGATGAACCTGAGGAAGAAGGTCTATGATAAATTCTTCATTACTTAAGGCTTCAGTTAGAACTGGCCTCCAATGAATCTGCAACGATAATACATTCATTTTAAGTTTATAATTGGGTATGGGGGTAAGAGGCTTTACCATACCAAAGAGACCACTAAAAATAAGAATATGATTTTGAAGATAATCTTTTGCTATTTGATTAAGATTCTTCCAACCTATGTTTTCGTAAACTACTCCTGTGTATCTATCAATAGCGGATACACATTTTTCGCTAAATATAGATTGGTTCTGTCTGTGAAAAGATTCTGATTTTTCTTGAGATGTGCCATAAATTGATCTTAAATCTTCTTGATCTATTAACTCTAATAGATTAACTACCTGTTTCACAGATTCATTAAACTTAAAGTTAGTATCTTGGAATTTCAAATTTGACGGCGTGGTCACTTTTGCCTTTCCTTCGCTTGCTGGTATTAATATTTTCATAATCTAAATTTATTAAAAATTCAATATAATTTTGAGTGTTTTATTATTGAATAACAATATTTAAAGAATCGTATAAATCAGTATCAAGATAATAAAGCTTACTCAGGGTTTTTTTTGCTTCCCTTCTCTTATTAAGCTGATAATAACTTAATCCTAAGTGAAAAAGAATATCTGGATTCTGTTTATCAATCTTCTCAGCTTGTTTCAAATATTTAGCACAACTCTCATAATCTTCAAGCTTGAAATATGATAGACCTCTATAAACATCAGACTCTACAGAGCTTTCGACAAACTTCGAATACGCATCAAAAAACAATATTGCATTTTCATAATCTCCAATATTAAAGTAACACAGCCCTGCCATAAATTTTGAATCAGAATCTGTCAGATTATAATTAATAAAATAATCTAGGGCTTTTTCATACATTCCCATTTCTGTTAATGTGACTCCTATTTGATACTTTATAATTTGATTGTTAGGGTCTTGTTGTTCGGCCCTATTAAAACTTATAAGCGCTTGAAGGTACTGCTGTAACTCAATATAACTTAATGCAAGATTGTATAGTAATTTTTTACTATGTCCATTGCAATCAATAGCCCTATTATAAAAGTTAACTGCTTTTTCATAATTTTGAATTTCAAAGTATATGTCCGCCATTCTAATCATTATAGTAGTATCATCTTCTAAGTTAGACAATATCTGCTCGTAAAAAAATAAAGCATTTTCATATGATTTTAATTGATAATAAGAGATTGCTAATTTATTTTTGTAAAAAATATTTTCTGAGTCCTCAATTAAAAGTCTGCTATAAGTGTCAATTGCCTCTCCAAATCTTGATTCTTTAAAATATATTTCACCAAGCATTTTTAAAACATTAAAATCATTCCCACCTGAAATAAGATAATCTTTAAAAGGGTTGATTGCTTCTTTAAACCGATTCATGTTATATAACAGTGTGCCATACTTTAAATCTAAATCATTATAATTACATTTATTTCGTTTAGCTTGGCTGTAGTGATACTTCGCTTTTTCGTAGTCGAGTATACTTTCGTAAATATTAGCTAAATTATAATGTGAATCAGCATGTAGTTCATTAATAGAAGTAACTTTATTAAATGCATCCAATGCAAAGCTATACATATTTAAATTCATATAAGATAGACCAAGTAAGTAATATGCTTGCTCATCATTTGGACTAAGTAATAAATATTCTGTTAATTGTTCTATAGATTTTTCAAATTCATCTACCAAATAATATGTTTGCCCGAGTTCAAAATAAATCTCTTCAAAATACGGATCCTCCTTTAAAATTTTATTTAACGTAGAAATTGCTCGCTTATATTCTTGTTTATTAAGAAGACATTTTACCATTTTATATCTAATTTGATAATCGTTAGGTTTTGTTAATAAAATCCTGTGATAATGAAGCATAGATGAATCCCATTCCTTTAATTGAAACATGATATCTCCAATCATTTGGTAAGCCTTGGGGTCTTCAGGATGATAAAAACTATATTTTTGTATGTTTTCTAGACTTTGATTAAATCTATTTTTTAAGAAATAATTGATTGATAAAAAGAAATATTTATTAGTATTTGTACTGTCGTTTTTTGATATAAGCGCTGGATACAAATAATCTATATTATCTAAGCTCAATGCTTCTACTTCAAAATAATCATTTAATGTAAATTTGCTATACTGGTAATCTAAGCTCCTACAAAGGTTTTCTAGTGCTTGCGCATAAAGCCCATTTTCTAACGCAGTGTTTGCTTGTATTATTTCTTTTTTAATGAAAAATATTTTCTCATCCTCTAAGTTTTCATCAAAGTTTTTAAAATCAATTAAATTTACTCTCAAAGAGTCTGTTAGATTTTCGCTTTGCAATTTTCTAATTTCATTTATCTGCCTTGCAGTTGACTGATATTTAAGAGAGTCTGATAAATACACATCCATCAAAGATAGTAGTGGATCTTCCATCAACATTTGATTTCTTATTTTGCTTTGATTGTGCTCCTTTACAGAACGTAATAAATATTTCTCTGCGTTTTTAATATCATCGCTCAATAAGTAAAGTCTTCCAATTATGTATAAATTATTTGAGATATAAGAATCACTATAGATATCAGAAACTTGGACTGTATTATCAATATCAATATATGTATTGATTGCATTGGTTGTATCGCCAAGACTTAAATATTTTACTGCAATATCTTCAAGATTTTTAATCTTATCAATTATATCGATATATTGGTACTTTGATTCTGGCTGATTAGCATAAAATGTGCTAATTATTAAAACTGCCATGGTTATTATTTTTGATTTAAACATATTGTATTTAGATAATATGAGCTTCTAAAGAATTTGTTCCTTTCTATATGTTTTATAATTTAAATTTATAATGTAATTATTACTAATAAA
>MDTB01188045.1_pt1 | contig 16850 bp, 15 predicted proteins | sample 811161 | NCBI WGS metagenome assembly MDTB01 (sample SAMN05326650, study PRJNA326480) | marine metagenome | isolation source: seawater | place: Mediterranean Sea | collected 2009
ACCGTATCGGTAGAAACACCAACAATTAATTTATCACATAAAGATTTTGCTTTTTTTAAAATTCTAACATGACCAACATGAAACAAATCAAACACGCCAGTCGTGTAACCAATAATAACTTTTTTTTTCATAAATTTTATTTATTTAATTATCAAGATTTATTACCAAATAGCATCCTAAAATATTAAGGCTAAATAATGTTTAAATATTAATCCTCTTTTTTTTAAGTTCATTTTTTACATAATCAATATCTGTAGATTTATTAATATTTCTCCATAAATAATTTTTTGGATAAAATTCAAAAAAATTATATTTTTTTTTTATTAATGCTTTGATTACTTCGTTATACCCATATTGATATTTTTTATCTTTAATAAAATTTTCTGAAATTTTGATAAATTCGTTAAATAAATTTTTGCTCATTCCATACATTCCTGGTGCCACAGCATTTACCTTTCCCCTATATTCAGTTTTACCTAATTCTTTAATTTTATGATTTTTAATTAAAATCTTTGTTAGATCTGCGTTTTTAAAAAAACTCTTATTTTTATCTACCAAAACAAAATTTTTAACTTTTAATTTGTCAAAAGAGTATTTAATATTTTTTTCAAGGTATAAATCTGATGCAACAAATACTACACCTCGATCAATATATCGTTTAGTTAAAAAAAGACTATACATATTATTTGTGGTTTTATAATTTTTATTGTCTATGTATATAATTTTTTTATTACTAAATTTATAGCCTATCTTTTTAATTATTTTTTCTTTTTTATAGCCAACAACAATTATTATTTTTTTAATTTTTTTTACGTTAAAAATATTTAAAATATTCTGTATAATTGAGGATTTATTAAATTTAATTAAACATTTAGGATCTTTAAAAGTTTTTCTAATTCTTGATCCTCTTCCTGCTGCACAAATAATTAAAATCATTAATTTTCTAATTTAGATAAAGCAACAAAACATCAAAAACATTATTTTTTGTTGGCGATTTAAGTTTAAGTAATGAGTTGGTCTCTTTAAATATTTTATAAGAATTAAATTTTTTAATACAATTTTTTAATTTTTTTGATTTTTGAAGTATTTTTTTTGTGTCAGATTTATTGTACATTACTCCAGAAATATTCCTGATGTAATCATGACCATCTGTTGAAAAAGAAGCAAAAATAAATTCATTAAAATTCTGATTTAACTCTTTTACACATGCAGCAGCAAAATGCTGAACTCTTCCACCTTTTGAATTCTTATTTGCAACATTAATTAACATCTCAGCCCCGAAAATAAGAAGAACATTTTTTTGATTTCTAAATTTTATACAAAAATTAATAAATTTTTTCTTAGATATTCCTAAGTTATCACATAATGTTTTAGGATAAATAGCAATTTTTTTAATTCTATTTTTTTTTGCAATATAAGCAAAATTGTTTAAGAAACTCTTGTTGTCAAATATGACATTCTCAGTTGAATTTTTTTTCATTGTGATATTTTGAGGATTTATATTATTTAAATATTTGATCATTCTTTTTGGAATTTTATTTAATATTTTATTTTTCTTTAAAATTTTTATAACATTATGTTTTGTAGAATTATTAAAAACTGTTGCTCCGGATCCGACAGATTTAACAATATTTTTTGGATCATCTGAAACTATTAAATTAATAATCTTATTTGGGTAAATTTTCTTTGCAATTTTACCATATTTCACATTTGAAAAAAAACCTCTCACAATATTAATCTGATCAATTGGAATATCTTTTAAAATAAGAAGATTACTTAATTTGATATCATCTTTGAGCAAAACTCCTTTTACAGGTGAAATTAAACAAGAAGATCCACCACCTGACACTATTGAAATTATATTTGAATCTTTTTCTAATTTTTCTAAAAATTTAATAAGTTTACTAGTTGACTTCATACTAATATTACTAGGATGAGGATGTGTTGCAGGCAGATATTGAATATTTTTATTAGAATATGTTTTTTTTATATTTGACGAAATAATAATTCCACCAGCAACTTTCTGGCTACCTAAAATTTTTAATAAAGCATTTGAAATATAGGGTGCTACTTTCCCAAAGCCTATTAGGTATGTTTTTTTATTAACATCTATTTTTGTTTTGTTTATAATAATCTTATTTTTATTTTTAATTATTTTATTTTGAAGATAATTTTCTGGATATGAAGCTTCAAAAGTTTTGTTTATGGTTTTTAAAATTAATTCTTTATTATAACAGCTATATTTTTTATTAAATGTTAACATTAGTTAAATTTTATAATCTTTTTTTTATTAATTCTATTATCTTTTTCTTTATTTTTTTTGATACAGTATTATTTTTATCTAATTTAGGGTGATAAGGCCATCCAAAGTCTTGAAATGAAATATTTTCAAGAAGAATTTTCTTATTATACCTTGGTATAATATGCATATGAACTTCTTTATCTACCATCATTAAATAAAGATAATTTATCTTTTGGTATTTTATTTCTGGTTTTATTTTTTTTCTATATCGTTAAAAATTTTTTTTAATTCTTTAAAACTTTTTATAGATAGATCCGAAAGTCTATTTTTAAATTTTTTTTCAATCAAAACCATTGATGCAAACGTAATTTGTTCCTCACGTAAAATTAAATACCAATTTTTATATTCATAAATTAAATTTTCATGGAATTTAAATTTTTTTAGTATATGTTGCATTTTATTAATAACAAACTATAACAATTTTAACCTAAATGAAATTTATTGATTTAAAAAATTTTAAAAGTATCAAAAATTTAAAAGTAGGTTTAATTGGTTATGGTATTCAAGGAAGAGCTTGTGCATTGAACCTTAGGGATAATAGGATCAAAGTACATGTACATCAAATAAAAGACAAATACTTAAAAGATTTAAAAAAAGATAAGTTTAAAAATTATGATATTAGAAATCTTGTTGAAAAATGTGAGGTAATTATTATATTAGTTCCTGATGCATCCCATAAAGATATAACAAACAAAATAGCAAGATATACAAAAACACAAAAAAAATTAATTGTCCTTCCATCAGGCTTTGCATGTACCTTTGAAAAAATCAAGAATACAAAAAATATTAAATTTTTTTTAATATCTCCCAGATATCCAGGACAAATTATAAGACAAAATTATTTAAACAAAGTAGATACACTTGGATTTTACGGATCGGTTGATAGATCAACTACTGATGAAAAAAATAAAATTTTAACAGTCGCAAAAGCATGGGGTATGAAAAAGCTATTTGTTACCACCATGAAAGAAGAGGCAAATATTGATTTATTTATAGAAAATTTTTTAATTCCTAGAATAATGGGAACTATTGAAGAAACTTATAATGCTATGATAAAATCTGGAATTCAGGATCATATAGCGATGCTGGAAGCCTATCAGTCAGGTGAAATAATTGGGCTATTTCAAAAGGGACTTTCTATGGGAATGTTTAATTCTTTTCACAAACATACATCTCCAACTTGTCAATTTGCTGTTTCTGACAAATATAATCTTATTAATAAAAATGTACCAAAAATTACTAAATCAATTATCAATGAAATCAAAAATAAAAAATTTTACTTTAAATTAAAAAAACAATTACAAAATTCATATAAATCTAAAAATCAATTTAATAACAAAAAATTGAATTCAAAATTTACAAAAACTCAAAGAAAATTAATTAATTTTTTTTCAAATAACAAAATTATATATTAATATGAATATAGGAATTAATGGATTTGGCAGAATAGGTAGGGCTATCTTTAGACTTATATCAAAAAATAAAGATATAAACGTATCAGTAATTAACGATATAAACCCAGATATAAAGAATATTTGTTATACTTTGCAATTTGATAGTATTCATGGAAAATTTAAACATCAAGTTTATTCAAAAAATAATGAAATAATTATAGGAAAAAAAAAGATAAAATACTTTTCTAAGAAAAAAGTCGATGAGATTAATTGGAAGAAATATAATGTAGATATTTTAATTGATGCTAGTGGAATTTTAGAAAATGTTAAAATAATTAGTAAAAAGAAAAATATCTGTGATTATTCTATAATTACACACGCTAACTATAATCAACCAAAAATCAAAACTTTAATTTTTGGTATTAATGATGAAAACTTTAATTTTAAAAAACATAAAATTATATCTTCTAGTATATGTGATACCGTAGCATTTTCTCCGATATATAAGTTAATTAATGACCATTTTCAAATCATTAACGGTAGACTTACTACTTTGCACCCATGGCTTCCATTTCAAAATTTACTAGATGGTAAGTCTGCATCATGGTCTGTTCCTGGAGATACTTTTTCACAGTATGCATTGGGCAGATCTGCTGTACAAAATCTTATTCCAAAATCTACATCTGCTGTTAATGCGGCAGAATTGGTTATTCCTAAAATTAAAGATAAAATAAAATCTCTATCATTTAGAGTTCCAACAAATCTAGTATCTGGATCTGTTTTAGATGTAAATTTGAAAAAAAAAACTTCTGTTAAAAATATTAGAGATCTATTTAGCAAATATCAAAAGAACCAAAAGTGGAATATAATTAAAATTAACACTGATCCTCTCACATCCGTAGATTTTGTTGGAGAAGAATTTTCACTTATTTTAGATGATAGATGGACTAGTTTAAATAAACAAAATCTTCAAATAGTTTTTTGGTATGATAATGAAATGGGTTATAGCTCAAAAATTATTGATATAATTAAAAAGATAAAAATTAGTAATATTTTAAGATAACATCTAACAATTTACCCTTTTCCTCTTTTTTTTTCTTTAGTTTGATTCTCCAATTTTCACCCAAAAATTTCTCTAAAGAAAAAAAATTTAAGGTTTTTTGAAAAAAATTTGGTAATTTAACAGTGTTATAAGGCTTATACTCAAAGAATTCTCCTAACCTATCTTTTGAAGCATAAATAATCTCAAAATCTTTAAATAACTTTTTTAAATCTTTTTTTGTCATCACTAATGTTTTTGGTGAACCACCATATGTTTCACTTATTTCACTGTATAATTTTATCCAATTAAATTTATATTTAAAAATTTTACCTTTTAGAATTCCTTGAATTAGACATCTTTTAAGATAATGTTTCCATCCTCGGGAGTATAAAGTTATTAAAGCTTGTCCGTCATCCTTCAAAACTCTAAAAATTTCTTTCACTGCAGCTTCAGGATTAGTGGTATGATGAATTACACCAAAACATGATACAAGATCAAAAGTATTATCACTAAACTTTAAATCTTCCGCATTACCAACTTCTACGCTCTCATACTTTAAACTTCTCAATTCCAAATTTAACCTAGTTAAATTTATTTGATCTTCACCTAAATCTATTGCACTTATAATTGCTCCATTTTTTGCATACTCAACAGTATCTGTACCTAATCCGCAGCCTATTTCTAAAACTCTTTCTCCCTGATGGTGCTCAAATTCAGCAAAATGTTTATAGTACTTATAATAAATGTTATACCTTTTAAATGAAATTTCATTAAACCACTGAAGTGTTAAAGGTTTTTTATTTGAATACCATTGTTGAGGAATTCTTTTCCCATTCCAGTAATTTTTTAGTTCTTCTATGGAAACATTTTTCATATAAAATTCTTAGTAACATAATTTAAATTTTAATCTAATAAAAATTACTCATTATTCAAAAAAAATTTTTCTAAATTAAAACACATCCATATTTTATGAGCACTACTTGATTGATATACTTTTGAACTACCTGAAAATGAAGAAATATCATTTCTTGATAATAGCTTTTTTAGATAGTTTGTATCTAAAATTCCTCTATTTTTTGATTTAGAACTCAGCAAAGTTTCATATATTCTGTCCTTAATTTTTTTTTGACTCATCCATGTGTGAAGTGGAACTGGAAATCCAATTTTTTTTCTATCTAAAATTTGTTTAGGAATTTCATTTTCAAATGCTTTTCTTAAAATATATTTTGTTATATCGTTAACTTCAGAACTTTTATCTGAAGTAAGTTCTAATTGTTTTCTAATAACTTTAGTTTTATATTTATTTGGAATTGTAGCTGCGAATTCAATAATTCGATGATCAAGAAAAGGAACTCTAAGTTCTACAGCACTAGCCATGGATGACATGTCCTCTCTCTCTAAAATACCTTTAAGGTGATATTTTTGAAAGAAGTATTGCATTCTATCTAAATAATTATCAAAATATTTGTCCTCAAATATTTTTGAAAAAAAATCATATATATTAAGATTAATTTTTTTTTGATTTATATCTTTATGTAAAATTTTCTTTTTTATGTTCTCATCTGTATATGAATAAAGAGATAAAAAGTGCTCTGTAATACTTTTAAAGCTTGTTTTACCATATCTTTTTTTCATATTTTTTATAAATTTACTTTTTTCAGATTTTTTTTTAAAATAATCTAAATTTTTAATCTTTTTAAAATCTTCAACAGATCCAAAAATTCTTCCATAACCACAAAATAATTCATCAGAGCCAGAACCAGAAAGAACTACTGTTGCCTTTTTTTTTATTTCATTACAAAGTTTAAATTGACTTGCCTCATTAGGTATTGTCAGAGGTGATCCTCTTAGTTGAATTAATTTGTCCATATCATCAAAATAATTTTCAGCTGTTGTAGAAATCACTGAGTGATGCATGTTTAATTTTTTTGCTACAAGTTTTGAATATCTAAATTCGTTATAATCTTTATATGAATATCCAATACTATAAGCTAAAAAGTTTTTTCTGATTTGCTTATTTATGATTGCTGCAATTATAGTGGAATCCAAACCACCTGATAGCAATGAGGCAACTTTTACATCCGATATAAGTCTGTATTTTACAGAAGATTCAACCAGATTAGATAGTTTTTGATTATAAAACTCCTCACCTTTATCTATTTTATTTTGTAAAAAAAATTTTTTATGATCCCAATATTTTTTTATTTTTATTTTATTATTTCTTATTTCGATATAATGACCAGGTTCAAGAGAATGAATTTTTTTGAAGTATGTTTTATTGCCCAGGGGTTGTCTAAATGAAAAATATGAAGATATTGACTCTTGATCTAAAATATTGTGATTTTTAGTGAATGTTGAAATGGCCTTAAGATTAGAAGAAAATGAGATTTGATTATTATCAATAGAATAAAAAAGAGGTTTGATTCCAATTCTGTCTCTAAAAATATATGAAATTTTTGTATTTTTATTATAAAATGCAAATGCAAACATTCCATTACATTTTGTTATAAAGTTTGGACCCTGGTCTATCAAACCATTAAGCAAAACCTCTGTATCTGTTTTATTCTTAAATTTATAACCTTTAAATTTTAAATCCCTTTTAAGATCTTTAAAATTATAAATTTCACCATTATAAGTAATTAAGCTACTTTTGTTGTGAGAAAACATTGGTTGATGCCCGCGTTTTGAAAGGTCGATTATACTAAGTCTTTTATGGCCGAATGCAATTTTATCATTAATAAAATATCCTTCATCATCGGGCCCCCTGTGAGAAATAAGTGCGAGAGAATTTAGAAATAATCTTTTGTCAATTTTAAAATTTTTTTTTAAAGTGATGCTTCCAAAAATACCACACATTTATTTACCTTTATATAAAACGATTGTTCCAAAAAGAATCTTGAGAATTCTTAAAAATGTATAGAATAAAATCATTAGTAAATAATAATATAAAATTTGGTATTCATTCATGAATATTAAAATTGAAAAATTTAAAATAAAACCTGGCTCACTAAAAAAATTTCCTCTTATGAACTCATGATCAAAATAAAGAAAAAAATTACGAAAAAAATTTAATTTTTTTTTGTAGCTGATCCTTTTTTTTTCTAAAGATTTAATATTTAAGAATAAAATATAATTACGTAACCCAATTAATCTATAAAAAATTAGACAAAATGAGATAAAAAAACCAACAATAATTATTATTTCTTTTTGATAAAGAATATTTTCAAAATCTTGATTGTACAAATAAAATGAAACTGAGATGGGTATCAAAAAATAAAATAAATCTGCTCCCATTGTGTCTAAGGTTGCACCATATTTAGTCTTTTTTTTATTCAATCTTGCAAGGTCACCATCTAAAGAATCTAAGAACCCAAATAAAATCATAAATAAGCAGGCGGCTTGTCCGTAGCCAAATATTAAAGATCCACTCCCAAAAAAAATAGAAAAAAAACTTAAAATTGTTATAAAATCTGGTGAAATACTTATTTTATTAAAAAAATATGCCATAATAGGAGTAATCCTTTTTACTATTATGTTCATTAACACATAATTTTCTGAAATGTATCTTCTGCGAGTGGAATTTTTAATTTTTGTACTATCATAAATATTTTTAAATCTCATAAAATAAATTTAATCTATTCGAGCCACAATATTAATTATATTATTTAATTTCCAAAAATTCGAACTTATATCATCTAATTTAAGTTTATCAGTCTTTGACGGAAACTCATAAAGAAGATCTTTATACTTATGACTAGATTTAAATTCTTGATATTTCTCTTCAATTTTGTTTCTAAAAATAAAATCATTCAATGATTTGTTGTTTATCAATGCATAATGATCACTATGTTCTGGTAGAGAATAAAGTTTGCTGTGAATTCTAGAGTATAATCTTCTAAATACATAATTTGGATCTTTCAGGCTAGGCTTGTGAAAGAAATTTATAAACTTTTTACCTGTAACCTTTTCAAAAGCTTTAAAAGAGTGCCATTTTGAAAAATTCACAAGTTTATCATCAATGACAGTTGAAATTTGTTTAATTACAATATTGGCATTTAGAGCAATTGCTTCAACCAATTTATTACCTTTGCTTAAGGATGAACTTTGATGAATATCTTTTCCAGCAGCTCCTAAAAATTTAAAAAATTTTAATAATTTTTGAGCTACAAAAGGATCCCTATTTTTTAGCTTGTTATCAAAATATGGTGATTTCATAATTTTTTTCAAAACAAGAAAGGCATTTTTTTTCCTTAAATCCTTAAATAAATTGAATTGATTTTCATTTAAATTTTTAATTGGTGAGGAGCTGATAGTGTTGATAGATTTGTCATCATTTAAATATCTTTTTCTATAATCAAACAACTTTGATAACTGATCAACATAAGAATTGATTATTGGATAATAATAAGGATCTATGGTTGGAAAATCAGAAAAAATATCAAATACATCATCAAAATTTTTTTTTTCTAAATTTTTTTTAAAAAAATCAATAGAGTAAAAATGTCTTTTATCTTTTTGTGCTGAATACCCAAAATCATCATTTATTCTATCTGGATATGGAAGATGCTGGTCTATAGTAAGCAATAACGGATCACCATCTCCATTAATGAGATTGGAATGTTCTGGAAGAAATGAGTCAAGAAATATATCTCCATTATGAAGAGGAAAAAAAAGAGAGTCATTCTTTTTCACAAATTCAAAGTTGGATTCCAATTCATCTGAAATGTTGTGTTTGAAATTTAAAACAGTATTTTTTTTACCATACGCATATAGGACATTTAATCTTTTATTGAAATATTTTGATACCTTCTGTGCTGTAGCTAATTCATCTGAATAAATCCCTCTTGCAATATGAACAGGATTTAAATCGATGTGTTTTAATCCTGCGGCCAATAGTAGTGCTGAGTCCATCCCTCCAGATAATGATAAAAAATTTTTTTTATTATCATCTAAGTATTTAAAATTTGAAACATAGCTCTCTGCTAATTCATCTGCTAAATTATCATGATCATCTCTTGAGCAAAATTCTTCAAAATCAAAATACCATGACATTTCATAATTATTCTTATTATTTTTGTTTAATTTTATAAGTGATCCTGGAAATAAGAAATCTTTAACATCATCATATATTCCATGATGAAAAAAATATGAGTGATGTGAAAAAAGTTTTAAATATGAATTATTATCAGATAGTTTTTTATCATTATTAAATTCATTATCTGTAAATATCAAATTTTCATTGTCTTCAAAAATTCTAATACAGGAATGTAAAATTGATGCAGCAATTTTAATCTCATTTTCATGTAATACAATTATTGTACATATTCCAGTAATTTTTCTAAATAATTGTTCAAGGTTTTTTTTCATCAAAATTTTTATTTTTAAAATTTAAGATTATATTTTCAATTTCTTCTATTGGAGTTCTAAATTTTCCTAAAAAAATTAAAGTATATTTGTTATCAAAATATCTTTTTTTATATCTATAATTATCTAGGCCATAAATCTTGAATTCACTTTTTTTAAACTTAAGATACATAAATAAATCTAATCTAAATGGCTCATTATGTTGATAATATTATTTAACTTCCAAAAATTATTATTTGTTTCAATTAAATTATTCCTTTCAACCTTGCTAGGAAAATTATAAATATATTCTCCTAGCTCATGTGATGCTTTAAAATCGTTAAATTTTTCCTCTATTTTATTTTTATCAAGAAACTCGTTGAAAGATTTATTATTTATTAATGCATATCGGTCATCCCATTCATATGTTTTTTTAATTATGGAATTTAATCTAAGATTTATTCTTGGTATTAAATAATTTAAAGATTTATTGTTTTCTTTTTTGTAAAGACTCTCAAATTTTGTTCCAGATAATATTTCAAAAGCTTTAAAAATATGCCATTTAGAATAATCAACCAACCTCTCATCAATTACAGTCGATAATTCTTTTAAAACAATTGAGCTATTTAGTCCAACAGACTCATTAACATTATTTGTAAAATTTAGTCTTGAGCTTTGATGGATTGATTTTCCTGCACCTCCCAAGAACTTTAATAATTTAATCAAAATTTGTGCAATTCTATTATTTGGAACTTTTAAATTTTTATAAAAAAAATCGCTAAGTAAAATTTTGTTTATTATTAGATTTGTATTTAATTTTTTTAACTTTTGAATATTATTAGTTTGTTCATTGTTATTGAGTTTAATTGCGTTATCCTTATAACCTGAATAATCAAAGCCACTTTTAGTAAATTCTAATAACATCTTTGGGGACTGCTCGTAAAAAGTTGAAATTATGGGGTAGTAATATGGATCAATATTTGGAAAATTATTTTTTAAATTAGAAAAGTCATTTAAATTTTCTTTTTCTTTTAATTTTTCTAAAAACTTTAATGAGTAAGGATATCTTTTGTCACTATTAATTTGATATCCCATAATTTTATTTTTGTTGGAGTCTGGGTATGACATAAAATGGTCAATTGTTAAAAGTGTAGGAAATTCATCTCCATTAAAAATATGTTCACCAGAAAATTTCAGATTAATAAAACTATCTGCGTTATTTAAAGGAAAAAAAACTGAGTCAGTTTTTGAGAGTGAGTAATTACTATTAATTATATTTTCTATATTATCATTTCTACTCAAAGTAGAAAATTTTTTATCATATGAATAAATTAACATTAATTTTTTACCAAAATATTCTGAGACACTTTTGGCGTTCTTTAGTTCGTCTGAATAAACTGCTCTTGTTAAATGAAATGGTTTTATATTTATTCTCTTTTGATTAGCGGCGGCCAGTAATAAAGCTGAGTCAATACCCCCTGAAAGAGCTAATAAATATTCTCTGTTGCTATCTAAATTATCAAAAACATTTACAAAATTTTCTGCTAAATCTTTTGCTATTTCATCGTGGTTATCATTCGAACAAAATTCATCAAAATTTAAATACCACGAAAATCTAAGTTTGTCTGAATCAGATTTATTTATTGAAAGTAATGAACCTGGACAAATAAAATCAAAAACATCAGAAGAAATTCCAGATTGAAAAAAATAGGAATGATGAGTAAACAATTTTAAAAAAGATTTTTTCTGTGAAAGTTTCTTTTTATAAATAAATTCTTTATCTGTAATTGAAATAAAATCTTTTGTTTTAAAAACTTTTAAATAAGGGTGATAAATTGATGGGCATATTTTTATAAAATCTTTATTAATGATTAAGAGACAACAAATTCCATCAATTTCTCTAAAAATTTTCTCAACATTTTTTTCTTCAAAGTTTTTTTCTTTGAAATTAAAAATAATCTTTTCAATTTTTGAAATTGGGGTTCGAAAATTTCCTATATAAAAAATTGTAAATTTATCGTTAAAATAAGTTTTTTTAAATCTATAATTTTCTACTAATACAGAAAAATCTTTTTTTTTTATAGATATATCAATCATTTTTAATTACTAAAAAAATAACGAAATTCATACTAAGTTAATTTTCAATTAACTCAATTTTTTTGTTTTCAACATTCATAATTATATCAGATCTATTTGTTATATTTTTTGAATGACTTATGATGATTGTAATTTTATCCTTTTTATTTTTTAATATTTCGTCAAAAATTAAATTTTCATTTTCAAAATCCAAAGACGAAGTGAACTCATCCAAAATCATAACTTTTTTATCAAAATAAAAACTCCTTGCAATTCCCAATCTTTGTTTTTGGCCACCTGATAATTTAATACCATCATCGCCTATTGTAGTTTCAATTCCATTATCTAATTCTTTAATGTGACTCAACAAATTTGCCTTTTCTAAAGACTCAAGTATTTTAGTTTCATTAATATTCTCTTCGTGTTGTGAAAAAGCTATATTTTTTTTAATCGTTTCGTTAAGCAAAAACACTTTTTGAGATAAATAATGAACATTTTTTTGCCAGCCTAGAAGATTATCATGAATATTTATGTCTGAATTAATCATTATTTTTCCTTTTTTTGGCTCAATAAAACCCATTAATAAATTAATAAAAGTTGATTTACCTGAACCTGATCTACCTGTTAAACAATAAATTTTACCCTTTTCAAATTTTAAATTTACATTATGTAAAATATTGTGATTGTTATTATTATCATAACTAAAATCTAGGTCTTTGATAATTATGTTTTCAACTTTGATATTGTTTGCCTCATTTTTTTTTATAGTTTTAAAAATTGGCCTAGATAAATTCTCATTAATTTCTTTCTCTACGACCTCAAAAGAGCTTTTTGAATATGATATTTGTTGAATCGATTGGTAGAGTAAATTTACTATTGGAATTATTCTAAACAAAGCAGCAATATATACTCCTAGATAAAATAGTGATGAAGTATTTTGATTAGGAAATAGAATTGAGAGATAGTAAATTAGACCACAAACTATAACTATTGATAAGATTTCTAAAATTTGTCTAGGATAAACATTTAACATTGAAAATTTTACTTGAATATCAGCATTTTCATCTGCGTATATTTTTAATAAATTAGAAAAATAATTTGGGTTCTCTGAAAGCTTAATTTCCTTCACAGAATTTAAACCCTCTGTGATATGTTTAATTAGTAATCCAGAATTTAAAGTTTTTCTTCGACCATAAATCTCAATTTTTTTTTTAAAAAAATTGTAAAATATTAATACCATACCAATTGTAACAAATAGGCCGGTAATTAAAATTTTGGGATTTATAATTAATAAAAAAATTAAAATTCCAAGCAATTTAATTGACTCACTAAAAAATTGAATAAATCCACGTATAAAAAATTTATAAAAATTATTAATTTCAGTAGTCAAATTTCTTATTAAATTATAATTTTCTCTATCTGATAACTTGGATGTATCAGAAATATAAAAATTAAATAAATCATAGGTAGTTTGTACATTAGCAGTTTCAATCCATTTTTGTTCATATAAGTTGGCAAATATTGTAAATAAAAATTTGATGACAAAAACAAGGATTACAGAAGATAGAATAAAAAGAATTAAGTTACTCTCAGATAACATTCTTTCGGGTATGATTGAAAGTAATTCATATTTATCAATTAATTGATTAATTGCCTCATTTCCCTTTGCTAAAAAATAAATTATAGGGACTATTATACCAATTCCAAACATCTCGAGAAGAAATTTAAAAAATTGAATAATCAGTATTATATTAATTTTTTTTTTGTTTGAATTAGGTATTAGGTTTGTGCCACGTGAAATTAAATTCATTTATTTATATATTCTTAATATGTCTGATTTAATAAATTCAAACTTTACATCATCAAATTTTTTACTCAATTTTTTCAATCTAAAAATTAAATTTGAAACCTCTTCTTTATCAAAGAAAGTAAATTTGTGAGATCCTATTTTTTTTCTAAGAATTTTTAATCTTAAATCTCTTAACAAAAAAGAAGATCTTAATGAAAATCTACTATTAGATACATTATTTAATTTTTTTCCAATGTTTTCCCACATATCGACAATTTGAATGTATGATTTTTTACCAACAAAATTATAAGCTCGATTTTTAATAAATTTTAAATTTTTATTTATTTTAAATATACTATTCTTTTTTAAGTATGCTTTATTAATTTCATTCATTATGTTTTTTTCATTATAAATTTTTGTTGAAAGTATGTCCGCATATGGATGCCCATGTCTAATTTTAATTGGATAATAAGATAGAGTTCTTTTACCTCTTGCTGATGCTTCAAATCCACCTGTACAACCTGTATGTATAACTAATTTTGATTTATATATCCAATCAGAAATAAACCCATCTGAATTCACAAAAATATTTTTAAACCCTTTAAAATGATTTTTCCATTTTTTAATATCATCTACTGGGTGAGGCCTTACAATAATTATTTTGTTTTTATATTTTTTTGAAATTTTAATTACAAGTTTTTTAAAATAACTAAACAAAATTTTGCTATTTTTAGCCCACCTTAATATATCTTTTTCTTTTAGGCCTCTTTTGAAATATCCTGAATTTTTATGAAATTTAATTTCCTCTTCTATACTTCGGTGTGAACAAACATAATCAAAATTAGTACTGAATAGAATATAATTATTTTGTTTTATATAGTTAATTTTTTTATAGAACTTTTTAAAATCATTCCTCCAAAAATCTATGCGAGGGTTTCCACTTTTAACAATCTTTTTTTTAAAAGATGGGTAATTATTGCATATATTTCTGTAATCAAAGGGTCCCCATGAGAATACTTTATCCACTAAACTTAATGTTTTTTTTGAGTATCTATAATCTTTGTAATTTGTGTCATAATCAATGAATCCATTTTCTTCATCTTGACTTGTTATTAAAAAATTTTTTTTTTTCAAATAAGTTAATTCATTAATTCTAGATTGACCTGGTGTGATTGATTTCATATGAACTATTCCTGGTTGAAAAAAATTTCTCATCAAAAAACTGTTTATTCTTCCTATAAAAACATCATTACCTCTACTTGCAGCTTCAAGGGAAAGTAATAGCTTTGAGAGCAGTTCTCTTTGTTTAAGTTCAAATATGATATAAATATTCATCTATTCAGAAGACAAGATAATTTATCTAATTGGTGTATCTTCCCAACTATCCTGATCATGAAGTTTATCGCCAACACTTACTAAAGTTTCATCATATTTCCATGGTGAAATTTGATGTTTTAAAGCAATCTTCATAAATTCATCCTCAGTAATATTCATTATTTTGCAAAAATATTCTAGACTTCTAGGTTTTTTAGCATGAAATTTTTCAACTAGAATTTTTCCTTCCTCTTTTGTCATTTTTCCTAATCTTATCTCTCTAGCAACAGATTGAGCTGTTCTACCAAATCCTCTCTTCACATATTTTAACCAGTCCCTGATCCCATTTACTCTACACTCTATTTTTTCCATTGAAAATTGTTTTGGTAATCCCTCAACTTCATCTTGTTTCCATCCTAATTCTTTTTTAATTAAATCAGTTTGATTTACTGGATCCCAATTAATAAATGTTCCGTAACACAAACTTTTATATCCAATTTTTTTTAAATCTCTTAACTTCGGATATTTAAAGGGAGCTAAATCTCTTTCTTCAATAACTCCATCGTTTATGAAACCAAGCATATCTTCTGCATTAATACCAAGGTTTATATATCTGTTAAAAGCTTCCTCATCTTGTTCTTCAAATTTTCCTTCATCAAAGTCATAATACCCAGTATATTCAGCTGCAGACTCTCCCCAAATTAAAAGTGGGATGTTAAACTTAACTGCAATTTGCATCGGATAAGCAAATATTCCTGTATGGCAGTGCCAACAAAAATCTCCCTTTCGTTTTAGGGACTCGAGCATTAACTTTCCAACAACCTTCATGTTAGGCCTAAAAACTAAATAATCTGTTCCTAGAATTTTCATTGTTCTTTCAGTGTTTTGTTTCAACTGTCCCCTGAAAAAACCGTGATCAAATGAAACTACTAGTGGCCTCAATTTATGCTTTCTTACAATTTGATGTAAAATAAATGTTGAGTCTTTTCCACCGCTAAAAGGCACTATACAATCATAATCTCCTTTACCTCTAAAATCTTTTACTAAGTTTTCAAAAGTTTCAGCTCTTTTCTTCCAATCAATTTTTGATTTTTGATTTTTATGATTGTTGCATACGTTACAAACACCTTTTTTATCAAAATCAAAAGTCTCATATGTTTCGGGTAACATGCAATTTGTACAAGACTTTAGAAAAAAGTTTTTACTCATATTTGAAGTATACCTAAGGTATATTTGCTATATTATCAATTAAAATAACCTCAAATTGATATTGTAACTTTTTAAATAAGATTTTGTTCTTATAGGATTGCTATCTGTAAAATTAAATAAACTTCCACAAGCGACAGCACTTATATTCGAAATTTTGAAAATATCTTTTATGTGATCATAATTGCCAACCCCACTCGAATATATAATTGGAACATTACTGACTTCACTTGCCTTTAAAATTAGGTCAATATCTGGCCCTTCCATAGTTCCTTCACAATCAATTGAATTAATCATTATTTCACCAACATCATTTTCCATCAATTTCAAAATATGTTCTCTCAAAGAAATTTTATTTAAAATTTTTCCACACTCTGAAAAGAG
>MDTB01053317.1_pt1 | contig 16849 bp, 10 predicted proteins | sample 811161 | NCBI WGS metagenome assembly MDTB01 (sample SAMN05326650, study PRJNA326480) | marine metagenome | isolation source: seawater | place: Mediterranean Sea | collected 2009
AAAGCTTAGACAGTTTATCTCTGACAATGAACCCGGTATGGATTTGACCTGTTCATTTGAGTGTTCAAATTGCGGAACACACAATGAAACAGCTCTCCCAATTACGGCAGAGTTTTTTTGGCCCACTAAATAACTGGAGGGAGTCATTCCTTGAGGAATGTTTTCTCCTTCAGATGCACATGGGAATGTCATTCTCAGAATTGCAAATAATGCCAGTAAGGTATCGACACTGGTTCGTGCAAAGATTGTCAAAGCATTTTGATGACAAGAACAATGTTGATAATAAGAAAAACCAGCAGCAAAACCACAGTGAGTCACTTGCTAGGATGGAAGAATTTATCAACAAAAAGATCGGGTAGCCATATTTATACTAGGAGACAATAGTGACACCTGATCAATTAAGCGCATTAACAACGGCAATCGAGACCGCGATTGAAAGCGGATTTAGAAATGCAGTAGCCGCAGGATCTTTGGGTACACCACCTGCTGGTAGCCCTCCGGCGCCTCCAGGTGTAGCCCCAAGCCCAACGCCTGGAAGTGCACCTTCACCAGGAGGCACTACAACAGCAACAGCATCAGCAAAAGTTAACATAACAGCTCAGCAAGGGTTCTTTGACAGTATGACGTCAATAGCCAAAAAAGGAATAGACGCTACTGCGGCCGGCTTTAACACACTTGCAAATCAGCAATCAACTGGCATGATTAAAGCTTATGATTCGCTGCTAGAAAACTTTGGTGGTCAATTCCGCGAAGTATCTTCAGAAGAGTTTATCAATAGAGACTTTAGCGACATAACGAATGCGGGTACTAAGGCGATTGCAAGCTCGTTTAGAGACTTCACAGGAATGCTCCCAGACTTGCTCACGCACATGGATCCTGATGAAGCATCAGAGATTTTTGAAGATTTTGTTTCTAACTTAGGCCAGACTAACATCAACTTAATTAAGCAGCTTGATGAACAAACGCTTAGAGAGGCTTCAAAATTCTCTAAAGCAATGAACATAAGTGCTGACGAAGTAGGACAACTTGTATCTGCTCGCTTTGCTGAAACAGGAGAGACGTCCTCAGACATTCTTACAGAAATTACAAACCAAGCTATGGCCGTTGGTGAAGCTGCAGGTGTTCCTTTTAAAGAAATGGCAGAAGGAATCAAAGAAGTCAAACTTGACATGGATACTTTCACTGACATGACAGTTGATGGTGCTGCAAGAATGACAGCGAGCTTAAAGCAACTAGGGCTTTCCCTAGGGTCGTTTAAGGGTATGATGACACCCTTTAGGGACTTTGACACTGCAGCAACCAAGATGGGTGACATGTCCGCGATGTTTGGTGTCCAGATGGACGCCATGGAGATGATGTATCTCGCCAACGAAGACGAAGAGCAATTCTTGCATCGAATGAGAGAACAGCTTCTTGATCAAGGATTAGACGTTGAAAGTATGTCTAAGACAAGACAACGTGCGCTTGCAGATCAACTGGGGATGGGCGTCAAAGAAATGAAGATGTTCATGAGTACAGGTCAGATGGTAACAGATCAAGCTGATTTAGATGCAGCTTCTCAAGAAGCATCAACCAAGACCCAAGCTGACGCGATAAATGCGCTCAATGACAACATGAAAGTTCTTGCAAGAACAACGGATGAGATCACACAGTTAATAACACTTATGCAAGAAGCATTTTCAGCCCCAGGCATTTCAAGTGCAATGCAGAATATGGGAGAAGCGCAATCAGTAATTACAAAGACAGCAGCTTCGACAGAAAACATCTCTGGTAAGGTTATAGGCATTCAAGGGGCAATAGCAGACGGCATGTCATCTGCGTCTGAAGGGCTTAAGAATCTTGCCCAACAACTCATACCAGCTGCAGATGAAGGCCTGACAAGTGCTATTGAATTTATAGACTCAAAACTTAGTACAGGTCTTGTCGCAAATCAAGAAGTCTTTGGAGGCCCTAAAGAACGCCTCGAGCAGTTTGGCAAAGATGTCGCTCCGAAGAGCTGGCCTGAATGGCTTCACGGTCTTAGGGATGCTATAAAATATCCTTCGTCTCCAGAAGCCCAAGCAGAAATACAAGAAGCATTCTCACAAATGTTCTCAAGTATAAGCGATGCCTTTGGAGAGTCAGCAACACTAGAGTTTGACGGAATGTTTGAACAACAATTGGCAGATCTAACTGCTTCTGTCACAACTGAAGCTGATATTATGGTCCAAAATATCAATGAAGCACTTTACAATATCGAAGCATCAGATATGGAAGCTAATATCAGCGTCAATGTAGATACAGAAAATATTGCATCTGAGACAGCTGCGATGGTTTCTGAAATCAATTCTATGCTTAGTGATATTGAGTCGCCTGTAATTAAAGCAGAGTTTCAGCCTGTAATTGATTCTCCTACAGCAACCCTCGCTGAAGATGTTAGTAAATCAATCGAGGACGCCACAAGACAAATTGTAGAAAGATTTGAGAAAGAACCAACTACAGTAGAAGTTAACATTGACATGGATCAGATTAAAAATGACATAGTTAATGTGATTAAAGAAGGTCTTGAAAAGGGTTTTGACAATAAAGCTACTACTTTTAGGCTTGATATCGAAGGCAATAAGCTTGCTGATATTATTGCACACAGAATTACAACGTCTAAGGGCGAAAGATTTAAGTTAGTAACATAGGTGAAGAATGAGCAAAAAACAGAAAATATTAGATGCACTCGTAGAGCAAAAAAATAAGTTAACTGAAAATTTAAGTGTCAAAGAAAAAAAAGAAGCCGATACTTATTTTGAAGAGACTGTAAAAGAAATTTTGCCAGTTTTGGATAGCTTAGAAAAGATACTATCAGATAAAAAGCTTTTTAGTAGTGCAACTGAGGCTTTTAAATCAGAAATTAAGGAACAAGAATGGCTAGAGAAACTCTCAGAGACTTTTTACAACATGTCGGGCTCGATACAGTAAATCCTGAAGGAATGATAGGCGTAACAGCCGCAGGCAAAAGCTTAGATGGTGAGACATATGCTAATTCAGATCCGAGCACACCCGGTGGTGATCTAAGAAACGAAGATAAATCTGGCTTAGGTGTCGATCCTCACACTGGCTTTGGATTAATTAATTTTGATGCTGAATCAGTTCCTGAGAAGATGCAGAACATTGCTTCAAGGTTCTTAAGATTTGTGGCAAACTCTAACGGAAACTTTTATGAATTTAGCCCACTCCCAGCAATGGGATATGCCGGAGCAAGAGGTGAACATCTGAGAGGTGCTGATGAGTTTATTCTTAGTGACCCTCACGTTGTCCCAGGTACGCTAGAAGACAGTTTACTTGATAGTAACAGTAACAGTAAATATTTTGATGACCCGCTTACAGGCACTATAGATGAACCAGATGACGAGCTTGATCAAATAATAAGCAAAGTCGACGGAGAACCACGCGGACCCGGGGCTGAAAATGGCCCTTTTAAACAGAAAAGAGGTGCCAATGAACTGTTAAAAGATGTATATGTTTCTGAAGATGGTGAAGGCCCGACAGACTTTGTTGTTAAACACTCCGTTGAAGCGCTTAAGAGAAAAAGCAGATTCAGTATGGACAATGACTATCCAGATAATCCGGGCACCGCTGAACTTTCTAATAATTATCAATTTGTCAGAGGCGATCAGGACTACCATACAAGTCTTCGCAAATTAAAGAACGCAGGGGCATCCCAACTCCTAAAAGCCTCAGGTTATGATTTGTCAATTTACCCAGAAAATGACGACGGTTTTATCGAGAATCTTGAGACCAAAATTTTAGATCCCTTACTAGGACCACTTAATGAATTCGCTGTTCAAATGCCTTCTGCACTCCCCGGCCCGGAAGTCGAAAAATTATCATCAGATCTGAGCAGAGGGATGAATGCAACAGGTGTTCCAAAAGTTTCAGAAACCCAGTCTGTAAGAGACGGAACGGGCCAAAGACAGGGACGAGCAAAATCTTTTGGTGTGACTTACAACCAGGCAATAAGATTTGAAGATCAGACAGCAACACATAGGGTTAAAACAGCGATTAGGATGATAGCAGTTTATACTATTCTAGATGAGCTGTACACAGATATCATATCAGTTTTAGCAAATGAAGATCAAGCCATTCTCAAAGATGAAATATCTAAGATCGCTGCTTCACCAAACGTTGCTCACGCTGGCGCAGAAATATTGGGCCTCTGTAGGAAGTCAAATAAGTTTATATCAAACAACTACCTCTTTGAAAATTACTTAACACCTACAGACTTTGGTTATGGTGACTGTTTCAGGCGAGGGATTGAAGTTGTTTTCGGAAAAGAACCAGACAACACATTCAAGGCTGCAGCTAATCTAACAAAAGTATACGATTCACCGGGTTTTTGGCTCGCTATATCAAATTCAGTGATGAAAAAGACATTTTTATTTTCTGACACACTTGAAAGGTTAACGTCAGTTCCTGACGATGTGACCTTAGGGGTAAGTTCTAGAACAGCTGTGAGAAATATTTTAGAGCAGTTTGGAGACATGGCGAGAATAGCTAATATATTTGCAGTGATTGGTGAGAAAAGCTTTCACTGGCAAAATGCTGCAACAAATGAAGACAATTTAAAGAAGTCAGTTACTAATGTAAGAGATGTCGATTCTCTAGACGACTTACCCGGAAACAGAGTCGGGAAAAGTCGAAAGAAAAACAGTGGTGGCGGGAATGGTGCATTGTTGGTCAATGCTAATCTTGGAAGTGAAACTACACTTGCTTGGGAGCAGAGTGATGTGCCTTCAATGTACTTGTTACCCTTGAATATCATAAGAGCAGTCGGTGACTTAAATAATTCAAAGGCTGGAGCAAGCCCTTCAAGAGGAATGCTAGGCAGCCGGCTAGTTAGAAACACCTACACAGGTTTGGGCACTGACGGAACTGGCGCAAGAATACCGTCTAGAGTTGTAAAAATTCTTGAAGATAGGCTGGGTGCGGAATATGTACCCTTTTACTTCCATGATCTCAGGACAAATGAAATTATATCTTTTCATGCATTCCTTCACCAGCTTACTGATTCAATTACTCCCTCTTACAATGCGACTCAAGGCTTTGGTAGGTTGGACCCAGTACAAACATATCAGTCAACAACACGACAACTTCAGGTCGGTTTTACTGTGTACGCTACAAATAAGCAAGACTTTGACGATATGTGGTATAAGATTAATAAACTTGTTACGCTGTTGTATCCACAGTGGACACAAGGGCAACTTGTCCAAGCGGGAGACATGTCTAAGGGCGTCGGCATGTCCGGCGTCGAGGGTGCAAGATTTGTTCAACCCTTTACACAAACAATAGGTGCTTCGCCTCTCATTAGATTAAGAGTTGGAGATGTTGTAAAGTCAAATTATTCTAGATTTGCTTTAGCAAGAACTTTCGGAATAGGCGATCAGGGTGTTGAGGCTCAAGCTATTGGGTCAGGAAACTTCTTGCAAAACTTACTTACTGGCCCTATGAGAGTGATTAGAGACGTTCTTACAACCATAGCAGCTGCTGTATTTGGATCACCTCAAAGTTTATTGCAGGCAACAGCTGGAGCAGCTGCTGATGGAATTGCAGACCCTGGGGGTCGTGCAGTTGCGAACGGGCTTACAGATGCAGGCGCTGAAATTTTAGCAATGCTCTGCATTAACGGTTTCGTCAACCCCTTGATGGCGTCAGGTATTATAAACAGGCTCAGAGATCCTAATGAATTTGACGCTGGAGGCTACGACGGTGGTGGAATCTTTGCTATGAATCCAATTATTTACCTCAATCCAAACATGGTAAATGGATACAGAGCTGAATCGGGAGTTACTTACTACACTCAGCGCCGCGTAATCGGAAAAGTAACAGGTACAACAAGCGACGATAATGGAAAGAAGGTTTACGAAGTTGAAGTAATTGACAATTATGCGGACAAAGACCTCGCAGGCGAAGTTCTTTTTGTGAGACATGAAGATATTTGGAATGATCCTAACGATACTTTTGCAAAATCTTTAGCAGGGCTGATATTTTTAGGTGCAAGCCTAGACGTCGTAGGGCTTATAGACACAGCTTCTTCAAACACAATAAGATCAGGCGGGTCAGGAGCAGTAGCACTTCAGATAGTTTCAGCTGTTGCTGCTCTTCTTCTTGAAAATCATGAAGCTAAATTCATGCGACCTGAGTTCAACCCGTACACAAGAGCATTTCACACAACGAGAGGCCGCGGCCTAGCAGGCGTTATGGGTGGTATTTCTTTTGATTGGCTAGACGACTTTCCTTGGGAAGTTGATTTTAACTCAAGAGCTCCTATTGGATGCAAAATTTCATTTAATTTTGACGTTATTCATGATATTCCGCCTGGACTTGATCACACTGGCTACAATAGGGCACCTCTCTATAATGTCGGTGAAATTATGAGAAATGTAGCGGGAGATGTTTATGATGACAGAGTTTCAAAAGAAGAAATACAGTTCAGAAAAGGCGGCAGCAACAACCTTAGAAAAGGTAGACACGTTACAAAAACAGGAAAGAAATAGAATAAAGGAGTAGAGAGATGGCATTTTCTAGATACATGACTGTACCAAAAACAGCACCTGGTAAGACATCAATGTCAACAGCTTCAGCATCTATTCGTTTTGCAGTAATTAACGATGTTTTGGCAGTTGATACTCACATACTTGAAGAAGGTCAGCGTCTTGATCAAATTTCAGCAGAAAGGTACGGTGATTCGAGTTACTGGTGGGTGATTGCGGCTGCAAGCGGCATCGGTTGGTCTCTCCAGCTGCCACCAGGAACATTTATTATAATTCCTAGAGACATAGGGTCTGCGCTGAGTCTTATAATATGAGCTACAAGGTTAGAAATGTAAATATTGCACATGAACTTTTGCTTGAAGCAGCTGAAGAATATTCTGGGTTTGTTTTAGGTTTAAGAGAGGGTTCTGTTGTCAATGCAATTTTTGGTAATTCAGCGGCAGAAGGTGGCAGCCAAGCTGACCCAGAAGCGCTTGCGTTGGAAAAAGCGCAGAGAAGATTTTTTACAAAAGTCTTAGACCGTACAAACGGAGCACTATGTCTTAATGACATCGACGGAGCTGCAAAAAAAGAACTAGGTACTGAGGACATTCCCACCGTTCAAAGTCTAGTGACTGTAGTGCATGCGTCTAATGAACTCGTCCAGCCAGGCGGCGGCGTTATGCCTCAAAATGATGACACTATGGGGATCGACAATGTATTTGACGCAATGTTTCAAGCGCACGGTATGAAATCTGTGCTTATGTCTATTGATCACAGCCTCATTACGAGAGACAAGGTAGAAATACCTGCAGAGTCAGGAACTGATAGTGAACGAAGTGCTGATGACCCTAAAAAGTTTAAAATAGTAATTCCATCTGTGGCCAACGCCGATGCAAATCTCGTAAATGATTTGTTGAACACTACAATCTCTAACAGTGAGATAGATAGATTTCTCCACCCTAGTTTTGGATCAATAACAATCAAGCATCCGGCTTTTGGGTTTAACAGCAGACAAGCAACACATCTTCCTGTTTTCTTAGGGGGTGTCACACCAATTGAAATGTCAAGGTGCACGCCTTTCTTAGATGTAAAAATTCTCACAAGAAAGCGTTCCAGAGTTGAGGGCGATGAATCTGGAAAAAGAAAAATGGGAATTTGGAACTTTATGCGAATCATGCCACCAGAAGATGATGCGTGGTCAGGTGACAAAGGACCATATCCGGTTGACACAACGCTAGAAGAAAATCCTGAGTATACTGAGCGCTATTACAACTTTATGGACGTGTTTCAGTCACCACAAACTATGGTTAATGCTGAAATCAACAAGGGTGCGTCGTTCATGGACAGACTTGATGAAGCGCTTAAGTCAGATAATCCGTTTGAAGAGTACTCTTCAGGAGATGATTTTGCTTTCACGTCAGTCAAAGATCCAATGCAGCCTTTTATGTCGCTTATAGACTTTAATGTTTCAATTTCTGGGATTGGGCACGGTCTAATGGCTACAAAAAGAGCTTTTCTTAAGATTAAGCTGCATGACAAGTCAAGAATAGCAGATCTCGCGGAGTTTTTGTCACCTAACGATTTTGCTTTCACTAAATTTATTATTGAGTACGGGTGGTCACACCCAGACGGGAATGTCACCTCTACAAACACTATCGGCAGATATCTAAATGCGTTGAGAGATGCGGGTGTATATCAACTTGTTAATGCAGATTACTCTTTTGGTCAAGATAATTCTGTAGACATCACACTCAATCTCGTCTGCAGTGGTTTTCAACAAATGAAAATGATTAGTGCAGCAGGCGGCAGACATGCTAATCTTGCTACTTTTCAAGGAACAATTGACAACATACTGAAAGAGATATCAAATAGAAAACTTGCAAAAGCTGAGTCTGTAGACGCTCATCAAACTCAAAAGCTTAAAGAGATTAGAGGAAAGTTAAAAATAACAAACAGAAACTTAAAAAGCAAATCAATGTTAATTCCTTTTCAAGATGCAGAAACTGGTACGTCAAACATGGAAGCGTTGAGATCTTTACTAAATGACGTAGATATTGATTCAGACCTTGCAGTTAAAAAAGTATTAGGGTTTATTTTTGGTGAGCACTCTACTGAAGAAGATATTGACGTATCAAGCTACGAAGCGATTGCGAATCAAGCAAATTCAGTTTTAATTAAAAGAGAAAGTGACACGGCTGGTAACATTATCTTTGCAAAACTTTATTCTCTCGACAAGACACCCGATCCGTTTGTGAGTCACGTTGGGTTTAACTATTACGAAGCATTTGAAGCTGACTATGACACCGTAGGCGTGCATAACATGCCCTTGATTGGTTCAAAAGGGACTTATGCAAACCCAACTGGCGCTGGCGTCACACCCACGGGTGATTTAACTGTAAATGATTTTAGCAATACCCACATCTCTCTCGGAAAGATTTTATCAATGTTTGTAGGGTATCCGATGGCGACTTGTGGTCTCTATGATGAAGTTCAGATGGTATTTTATCCTGTCAATAGTCAATCAGCCGGTGCGAGAAAACACACAACTGCAAGTTTTCCAATAGAATTAAATAAGCTTAGAGAAGAAGTTTCAAAAAGAGCAGTTGCTTCTGATAGTGTTCTCAACAACTTGTCAGTACACGGTTTTTTTAGTATTCTGGATAAGATTGTTTCTAACCAAACAATAACAGCATACGGGTTGTTCTCAAAAGAAGTCACTGCATTTTCTCAAAAATTAGAAGAGTTTGCAAACTTAGATTTAGAAGCCAAAGCTACCCTCGCAGACACCCCGGACATAGAACTAACAGAGGCTGAAGCTGAGTTGATATCTAGAGCTGCAGAAGAAGCAGAAGCATCCAACGCCGCGGCAGGTACTGCTACAGATACAGCGACTAAAAGAGCAAAAGCAGAAGCTTACATGAGAATCTTATCAAATCGATTTAATGACCAAAGAAATCAAAGACTTTCAGAGATATACAAAGAAGACGAAGCGAATGGTGTAAAAGGGCTTTACGATCCAGACTCTTTTTCAGCTGTAAACTTATCCATGTTTTTTGAAACGACAACAGTTTCAGCTGCAGACACTGACGATGATAGTGGTGCTTGGCTTAAAAAGATAGCAGGTTTAGGAAGAAGAGAAATAACTAGCAACGGATTGAGAACAGACAAGACAATACTCAAAATTCACGTCTATGATCAATACTCGAATATGGATCCAGACCTAGCAGTGTTTGGAACAGACGCTTCACCACAAGGCACACCTTTAACAGACAGCTTAACAAATACATTAACAACAGCAGAAGTACAAAAGAAAAAACATAGCTATGCATTTTTCAAAAACCTTCTTATGAATGCGCATCCGACAATAATACACGGTGCATCAACGGGTGTTGTTAATTCGATATCTGTAAATTCAAACACATCAGGGCAGTTATCAAATATACTTATTGTTGAAGCGTATGATAGAAGTGTTAATGGCGGGTCAACTAGTAGAGACCAACCAGACTTTGATGAGACAATACTTTTTCCAACAACAGTAGACTTAGAGATCGCTGGGTTTCCTATGCTGAGTAGAGGAGCTCAAATTTTTATAGACTTTGGAACACAGACAAGCTTAGACAACCTTTATGTCGTAAAGACAGTTGATCATATGATCTCTCAAGGTGTATTTAAGACAAGAGCAATTCTTGTGGCTTCAAATCAGTTTGCAGTTACGTCGTTCAGAGACAGATTGGTTAAGAAAGCCGCGAAGCTCGCTGCTGGCGAGGGGTCGTCATAGCTTTGTAAATTTCAAACATTCTTTGAATAATTTCAATATGTTGTCTTCATATGAAAATATTTCAATTTCTAAACTACTAATTAATCATGAGTTTGATTTCAAAAGCAAAAATAAGATTGTAAATATATCACCCATGGGCGCTACACTTTCTATTAGAGACTTGAACTACTTTAGACAGATAAGCGACATTGAGCCTATTGAAAGCATTTATGATACAAATGTTAAAGTTTGCGATACACTAAACATTGAGAAAACTGATAAAGTTAATTGGGAATTGCTTTTAGGGAAAGAGAATTGTAGAATTTTTATTAAGAATCTTCTCAACAACATTGATATCACTTCAAATTATATCACTACATATCATACGGAGATCTTACCTTTGAGAGTATCTCTTTACGAAAATTTATCAAAAATAATTGATAAAAACGAAAATGAAGTAGACGTTCCTGTTTATAATCACGCAAGTGTGTCAGGACGCACAACGATTAAAAAGGGTTTTAATTTTCTAACCTCAACTAAAGAGTTTAGATCTTCGTGTAAGTCATTAAAAAAAGAAAATTTATTAGTAAGTATAGACTTTAAAGCTTGTGAACCAAACCTATACCTGAGATCAATTGGAAAAGAAATTAAAAATCCTGACGTATATAACTATTTAATGAATGAGCTTTCAATAAACATTCAAGACAGAGACAAGCTTAAAAGAGGGATACTTTCTGTTTTATATGGAGCGTCTGATGACACTGCAGGCAGAATTTTAGGAGGAGACAAGAAAACACTTAAGTCTATTAAAGAATTTTTTATGATTGAAAAGAGTACAGAGATCTTAAGAAAAGAATTTGATGAAAAAGGATTTATCTATAACATGTACGGAAGACCTATATTTTCTGACAGGAGTATACTAAACAAATGGATTCAGTCTTCTGCTGTTGATTTTTGTAGCCTCGCGTTCCTAGACTTTGTCAAGACACACAAACTTACAGTAGCGTATCTTGTTCATGATGACATGGTGGTTGATTGCAGTCGATCTAAATACGAAAAAATAAAAGACACAAAGGTGTTAATCGATCCTGTTACTAAAATTTCTATGCCTGTAGAAATAACAACACTTAGTACATAATTATATGTATGAGTGAAGAAAAGAAACTTTCAGAGTACTACGGTACACAAAGACCTCAGTTTGCAGGAGGTCCTGGTGCTGGTAGTAATTTTTATCATGGAAGAGATTTAGGTACACACTCTAGAGGTAGTCTTGGCACACGAGGTGCTGACTCTAATTTTAGCAGGAGAACTCAGGCATCAGTGCCAGTAGACTACTATGTTCTTCCAGAGGATGATGAATTGGATGATTTAGAAAAATTTGACGAAGAAGCAGAAATTGAAAACTCAGATTACTCGCTTCAAGAAACTTTAAAAATTATAGAACAAGCAACATACGCAATGCCAGACCCTGATGACAATCTTAACAATGCCGTTGCAGAAATTTTATCAGATCCTACAGAGTTAGCTAAGTTTGATCGATCTATGGGTGAGCATGCTTATGAGTTTGGTTCGGAGATAATTCTTAGAGATGTTGCTTCTGCGACAGGAATAGGTGATGAACTGGTAGGGATAGTTAGGATTATCATTAACATCTTTGTCCAAATTAGACGAGCAAACAACGAATTAGAAAAGCAAGAAGAGATTGTAGAAAAATACCTTGCTTATTTAGAACAACAAAGAAATGAACTAGTTGGGTCTGAGACTAAGAGAAACAAAGAAGTTCTAACTATGCAAGATCATATTAGAAAATTACAAGAAATACAAGACGATCTATACAGAGACGTATCAGACACAATCCAGGGTGTAATTGCGCTTACTCCTGACGATGTCGCAGGTCCGATTGCAGCGCTGGAATCAACTGCTGGTAAGCTTGCTGAGATACTTCCAGAAATTTTACAAAAATTAGAAATACAAGAACTGTCAGAGCTTGAGACGCTTGTCAGAGAAGAGCCTGAGCTTGAAGGTCTGCGATACACAATTGCTTTTTTGACTGGTATAAAAGGCTTATCTAATTTTGCTCCTGTTGCCACTATGGGCCCGTTAGGTATTCCTGCTACTGTGCTTAGTTTGTTAAATATCAATATTTTCAATCCAGCAAAAATACTAATATCTGGTATAAGATCAATATTTGTTGCAACAAAATTACAAAACGATCTGTTGTTCCAAATACAAACTTTAAAGTCTGATAGATTCGAAGATATCGCACAAATTGCACAGTCCGGAAGAGAGTACTCTGAAGATAATCTGGCTGCTCCGGACGATCAGCCTGCAAGTAGTGGAGACTTTGAAGATAAAAAGAGTGAGTTTTTAAGAAAACTTTTTCTTGTACGCCGCGATGGAACAGACACAGGTCTTTTTTCAGAAAGTTTAGAGAATAGATCACTCGCTTACTTAGTTGAGCGTGATGAAGATTTAGACTCAGACCCAGTTGACGAAGATGACTGTAGCGAAGAGTTAGAAGAGTTTTCAGGCGCAGGTGCAGTAGTAATGGGAACATTACCCATGGGCGCGTCAACTAAAGGGCCTAAAGGGCAAAGAAGCGCAGACTCTGGGGGTAAGGCTTTTCCATACAGTAATAAAAATAGAAAAGCTTTCAATAAATACGCTAGTAAGACTTTTGGAGGATCAAAGTGAAAAGGTTGACTTTACAAACAAACACAGCTGATGTGACTAGTTTAAATGTTTTAATGAGCGAAGCAAGTCAAAAGAAGATCATCTCAGAAATAAGAAAAAGCAAAGTTTTAAACGATTTACTATTTTTAGACAGTGTCTATTTAAAAGAAAATAAAGATATTAGAGTTTTGACCGAAGAGATGTCTACAGCTATGGCTGATTTAGCTGTTGAAGAAAATCTACCTGCTGAAAAAGAAGAAGTTTCTAGAAACCACCTTCTTACGCTTATTCAAGCGGGTGTTGCTCCTGTTGCTGCTTACAGAGTCATTAAAAACATAATTAAGGGTGAGTTTTTAGAAGCTTTTAAAAATCTACCCGGGATAAACTTATTTTTAGTACCTGAAGCAATTTATGAATTAATAATGTCAGGATTAAGCGCGCTTCCTGAAAACATTAGAAAAGACTTAGTTAAAAACAAATATTCTAAAGCAATGCTTAGACTTCTCTTTTCAATGAAAGAACTGCAGAAGTCTGAAGACATCAGTCAATTTTATGATAACTTGAAGTCTCTGATAAACGAATCTAGTCATGCACTTATTATATTTTCTGGATTTCTAGCTAGTTTAGCTGCAGTTTGCGCTGCCAAAGGAGCGGCGATAGTAACAACCGGTGTCGCCGTCTTAGCTGCGATAGAAGCAGCGACAGTAGGTTTAGCTTCACCCGTAGTTGCTGCCGGCTTAGGCGTAGCTTTATCTGTTCTAGTTGCTTGGGAGACAGTTTGTGCAGTCTTAGCTGCTGGTGCAGTCGGGTCCGCGACCGCCGGATTTGTATCTTTTTTAATAAACAAGGTTTCAAAGATGGACCCAGAAGCTGATGTATTTAGAGACGAAAAGTTTCAAAAAGAAGTAATGAATCTTGTTCAAGGTATGAGCGAGGAACATTCTAAAAAATTAAAAGAAAAACAGTCTCAAATGAATGTTTCTTATGATCAAGCTGAACCGCTTGAGTTTGATAGTGCTGAAGAAGATAAAGAAGATTTATTATCTGATCCTGTCACAGTACCCTACAACCCAGGCATGTCAACACCAGAAGAAGATTTAAGATTAGTCGCTGAAAACAAAACTTATAAGAGATGGCAAGCGCTGTCGGGTATTAAATAAGTTTCATTAATTTTGTAAATCAAGTACTCCTTTGGGTATGATGTTTATGCAATTAAACATTGCAAGCTAAACATTGCACATTAATAAAGGAGACAAAAATGGCAATTGATTTTGACGCGATTAAGCGCAAGTTAGAGAGGCTCAGCGGAGCAAACAAGAACAGAAGTTCAACCTGGAAGCCTACCGAGGGGGAAGAACACACAGTTCGTCTAATCTCTTTCCCTGATAACGATGGGCAACCTTTCAAAGAAATCCAGTGGTACTACAATATTCCTGGGGCCCGTGGCATGGTAGCACCATACCAGTTTGGCAAGAAGGATCCTGTTCAAGAACTTATCACAAAGCTTCGAGAAGAAGGGTCTAAAGAGTCTTACGAGATGGCAAAGAACCTTTACCCAAATATGCGAACTTACGCAGCTGTCATCGTCCGAGGTCAAGAAGACGAAGGTGTAAAGATTTGGGGATTCGGTAAGACAGTGTATCAGAAGCTTCTTTCAATTATGCTTGACGAAGACTATGGAGATATTACTGACCCACTTTCTGGTCGTGACATCAAGGTTGTGTGCACTAAGCCTCCTGGTAAGAAGTATGCAATGACTGATGTTATGCCAAGAGGAAAAGCCACGAAGCTCTCTACGAATGCTAAGCAATCTACAGAGTGGCTAGAGAATATCCCAAGCGTTGAAGATCTTTATACACTTAAAAGCTACGATGAGATTACAACTGTTCTTGAGAGCTGGATTAACGGTGACGAGGCTAGTGTCGCTAGTGAAGGAACAGAACATCCTACATCTTCACCAAGTGAGACTTCTAGTGAAAAGACAGACAGTACAGGAAACTATAACAGTCTAGACGATGCATTTGCAGACCTAATGGACTAACACAGTTTTTTGCTAGATATTGGGCGGCACAAAGTGCCGCCCTTTTTGTAAACTAAGTAACTATGATGTATTATGTGATTAATTAAATTGTTAAGGAGCACAATGACAAAAAGAAGAGAAAATGATAGTTTTACTTCTGACTTAATTAAGTCTTTAAATAAAGAGAGTGGGTCCAGAGTTGCATATAATCTATCAGAAGATGAGAGTCCGACTCACGTTAAACGATGGATCAGTAATGGGTCAAAACAACTAGACTGGATTTGTGCAAACAAGCCAGACGGAGGCTTGCCTGAAGGCCGCATTGTTGAAATTTTTGGACCACCGTCTATTGGAAAGTCTCATATAGCAACACAAATTGCAAGATCAACTCAGGAGATGGGTGGTATAGTTGTATACATTGACACTGAGAATGCAACATCAGTTGAAAACTTGCAAATGTTAGGTGTGAATGTTTCAAAAAGATTTGTGTATGTTGATACACATTGCACAGAAGAGGTTCTTTCTATTGCAGAAAAAACAATCCTTAAAGCAAAAGCGCTCGATAAGGACGTTCCTGTGACAGTTATTTGGGACTCTGTCGCCGCGTCTTCTCCAAAAGCTGAGCTTCTTGGCGACTACGATAAAGAAAGCATTGGATTACAAGCTCGTGCAATCTCCAAGGGTATGAGAAAAATTACAGGTGTGATTGGTCAAACTAACAGTCTGTTTGTAATTCTTAATCAAATTAGAACTAAAATTGGTGTCATGTATGGCGACCCTGATACAACCCCTGGAGGTAAAGCAATTCCTTTCCACTCTTCTATAAGAATCAAGCTAGGAGCAGGTCAACCCATCAAAGACGGAGATGACGTAATTGGGATTAACGTGTGGGCAAAAACTGTTAAAAACAAAGTCGCGCCGCCATTTAGAAAAGTTCATTTTCAAATTCACTTTGGAAAAGGAATTGTAGAACACGAAGAGCTTTTTGATCTTTTAAGAAAGCACTGTAAGGATAATGATGTTATTGAAGACGATACTCTTTACAAGATTGAAGGTGCAGGCTCGTGGAAAACAATAAGTATGACAAACACGACTACGGGTGAAGTTATTGCTGAAAAGAAATTTTACAAGTCAGGGTTTGACGAAATAATAAAAAGCAGTGACTGGAAAGGCGCAGTTGATATTTTAATAGCGGCAGCTATGATGAAGAAATTAGGCTCTATTGAAGGAGCTGAAATAGACTCTAACTCTTACGAAGAAGTTCAGGCACTTGCACAAGAATTAGATTTGGATTTTGATGTAGATGTATAAAGATAGAGTTATTCTTGTTGACGGATTAAATCTTTTCACAAGGCACTTTATTGCAAATCCTGCAATGACTGAAAACGGTGACCATGCCGGCGGCATTGTAGGATTTTTTAACTCTCTAATGAAGCTGATAGAAAAGTGTAACCCAGAAGGCGTAGTTGTAGTGTGGGAAGGAGGAGGATCTGTTAAGAAAAGAGGCCTTTTTAAAGACTATAAGCTGGGTTCTAGACCACAAAAGCTTAATAGATACTACGATGATGATATTCCTGACACTTACGCAAACAGAAGCTATCAGCTAAGAACACTAATTAATATACTTTTCAATATACCAGTTTGTCAAACATATATTACAGGAGCTGAGGCAGATGATGCTATCGGGTATTTATCAAAATACCTGCTAAAAGAAAAGAACAAAATAATAATATCTTCAGATCACGACTTCTATCAGCTGATCAATGAAAAAACGATAATTTGGTCTCCAACCCTCAAGAACTTTGTAGATACACAGAAAGTGATTGATAGATTCGGAATACACCCGAACAATTTTTTCTTAGCAAAGAGCATATCAGGAGATCCCTCAGATAACAT
>MDTB01153041.1_pt1 | contig 16849 bp, 16 predicted proteins | sample 811161 | NCBI WGS metagenome assembly MDTB01 (sample SAMN05326650, study PRJNA326480) | marine metagenome | isolation source: seawater | place: Mediterranean Sea | collected 2009
GAACTTATGGCCTCTTCGATGTCAACGAAGCGTTCTACCACTGAACTACACGCCCTACGATAAGCTTGTTTAATTAAATAAATATTTGATATAACATATATTTTTAATGCGTAAAATACTCTTTGTTTCATCTGCGCCTTTAACATCAAAAACCTTGGACGGAAAAGAAAGTAGAGCGTTGAGTATTCTAAAATGTTTATCAAAGAAAAATAAAATAGACGTAGTTTGTATAGATAAAAACAGGGATTTAAAGAAAAAGAAAATAAGTTTTTGTAACAAAGAAATAAGATTCAAAATAAGTATTTTTTCAAGACTTTTAAATACTTTAATTTCTTTTTTTAAATTACAACCATTGCAAAATGGATATTTTTATTCCAAAGATATTCATAATTTTGTAGAAAATAATAAAAGTAATTATGACACAATTATATTTCATCTTATAAGATGTTGTCAGTATCTTCCATTAAATTTTGAAGGAAAAAAAATTCTTGAAATGACTGACTTAGTTTCTGCAAGAGATAAACAAATAATAAATAACCTTTCACTAATTAATCCATTAAAATATTTATATATTCTAGAAAGATTCTTAGTAAAAAGATATGAGAGAAAGATAGTAAACGAATTTGATAAAGTGGTTTTTATTTCAAGAAAAGAAATATTAGAGGCAGGAAAAATTGTAGATAAAAAAAAAATAGAAGTTATTGAAAGCGTTTTTGATATAAATAAAAAAATATTTAAGTATAATAAAAATAATAATAAAATTGTTTTCTTAGGAAATATTAATTATTTGCCAAATAAATTAGCGTGTAGTGAATTTGCAAAAAATATACTGCCAAAAATAAATAAAAAATATCCAGATATAACTTTAAATATTATTGGAAAAATAAATATTTTTGATAAATTTTATTTTAAGTTTTATAAAAATGTAATTATTCACGGTCCAATTTTAAATTTAAAATCATATTTTAAAAATAGTATATGTGGAATTTGTAATGTAAAAATAGCTAGTGGTTTTCAAAATAAAATTATTAATTATATGAGTTATGGACTGCCAGTAATTTTAAGTAAAGAGTCTTTTTCAAAAGATATTTTAAAAAAAAATAAAAATGTAATTGTTTATTTAAACAATAATGAATTAATTAGATCTGTTATAAACTTGAAGAAGAATAGAAAATTTGCAGAAAAAATATCAGCAAACTCATATAAAGCTGTTAAGAAAAAATTTAAAGGTTCTAAAATTTTTTTGAAATACGAGAAAATTATATAGCAAAAAATTAATTAAGATAAGAATTAACAAAATTTTTATACCAATTTATTGAAATTTTTAAACCCTCATCAAATTTAATTTTGGGTTTCCAATTTGTTTTTTTCAGAATAAATTTATTATTAGCTTGCATTTTCCAAATTTCATTTGGTCTATATTTTTTTCCACCAATCCTAAGTTTAGAATTTGAGTTTGTTAACCTGTGTATCTTTTTAACCAAAGTTCTGATTTTAATTGGGTTGTTGCTTCCTAAATTTATAGGTTTAAATGAATTATTAATTTTCAAAGATAATATTAATAATCCCTCTACAATATTTTCAACAAAATTGAACTCTCTTGTTTGTTCTCCAAGAGTAGTGATTATTTCTTTTCCCAGTATACATTTAATTATAATTTCTGGAATTATAGCTTTTTCACTCTGAAATGGTCCAAAAGTATTAAATGGTCGGATACAGATAATTTTTTTTCCTGTCTCTCTACTTTTGAGGATTGAGTAAAGTTCGCTTGAATACTTTCCAACCGCATAGGGAGACATCGGTTGAGGTGTTTCGTCAACATTAAAAGGAATTTTTTTTTGTAATCCATAAATTTCGGATGATCCTATGTGAACAAATTTTTTGTAAATAGGACCATGATTAAGTAAATTTGTTGTAGAGAGTAAATTGGAACTAAAAGTTTCACCAACGTGAATGAAGCTGTCTCCTACGTGATTATAAGCGGCTAAATGGAATATAAAATCATATTTTTTTGATTTTAGTTGCAATGTGGAGTCTGTATTCCTTAAATCAGCTTCAATAATACTAATTTTATTCCAGACCTGAGTAAGTCTTGGGCAATCAATAATACTGTTATATTTGACTATAACAGTAACCTTTGAATTTAATTCTAAAAGTTTTTTTACTAAGTGAGAACCAATAAACCCTGCTCCACCGGTTACAAGTACCCTCTTATTTTTAAAATTTTTAACTAAATGTGATGTATTTTCCAATTTTACTCCTTGCCTCTTTTAGTTCGCTTATCGAATTTACAGTAAGTTGTAATCCGTCATATTTATATACATTAACAAGTCTTTTTGAAACCAATAGCTTTATAGCCTTTATTAATCCAATACCATCACGTGAATTAATAATATTTTTATTAAGAATTTTAAAAATTTTAGGCTCAAGAACCGCATAACCTATAAAGTGGTTAAGCACTGGCTTCTCTTCAAATGAAGTGATTTTATTTTTTAAATTCCATTTAACAATACCAAAAGGATTTCTTATAGGTGCTATAACTAATGACATTAATGAATTTGACTTATTATGTTTTTTAATTAAATCCATTAAGTTTATTTTTGCTAAAGTATCTCCATAGCTTATAATAGTTGTCTCATTATGGTTTTTTAATGCAAAATGAATTCTTTTCAAAATGCCACTATCAACACCTGAAAAAGAAAAATTAGGTTTTTGAAAATTTCTCTTTAAAAATTTTTTCATAATATTAGCTTTGTAACCAACACAAAAAGTTAAATTTTTAAACCCTTGTTTTTTGTAATAATTAATCTTGTGCTGAATAATTGGAATTTTGCCTACCTTAATTAGAGGTTTTGGAATTTTAACAGTGTATTTTCCCATTCTTTTACCTCTACCACCACAAAGTATTAATATTTTTATTTTTATTTTTTTTGACATTTATTTATTTCTTATTATTTCTACAATTTCATTTAGAAAGTTATTTTTTGTTGGAAGTTTATTCTTCATCATTTTTTTTTGTAAAGTTTTATAATCATCAATAATTTGCTGAATTTTACTCGATAAAGACTCTGGTGTTCTCTCAGAAACTATAACACCTTCTCTATTCCTTTTAACATGAGAAATTTCTGGAAAAATTATAACTGGTCTTAACCTAGATAGCGATTCATCTAATACTTGTGGGTGTCCTTCTGTAAAAGATGGTAAAACAAAAATATTATGTTCATCGTATATATTTATAATTGAGTCATTTCTATTTTGAAAATTGATAATACTAATATTTTTATTTTCTAATTTTTTGTCGTGAAATTTTTCAGAATTAATAATTGATATTTTGAAATTTAATTTAATTTTTTTCAAAATTGTAAGTAGTGAAAATACTCCTTTCTCAATTTTAATTCTTCCAACATATAGAAGTTTAATATTATCTAAATTTGGTTCTTTTCTGTCACTGAGCCATTTATCATTTAATTGTGAGGGAGATACCACAGTCCCTTTTTTACTTTTTAAAATATGTGATCTACATGCTATTAAGTTCGATCCCCATGATGCAATCGTAAACATACAATGATAAATGAACGGTCCAAAAAACTTTGAATAACATCTATACTCCTCGTAACCATCACTTCTTAGATAAACGAAAACCTTTTTTCTTAAAACAAATAAAATTAAAGAAATAATAAACGTGTATGGGGAAAGCGAAATGATTAAGTATTTTTTATGATTAGAGCTTAATCGTATTATGTTTAGTATGTAGGAAAATATACCTTTAGAAATTGTAATATTTTTTATTTTAATTTCATGTGTAGATCTTTTAATATTTGATTTTCTAACGAATAGACGCAAATTAAACTTTTCGGATAATCCTTCTGGGATTGATTTCATATCAATATTATCACAAAAAAAAGAATTTTTTTCGAAGTGAGTTTTTTCATTACTAACAATTGCTAAATTTTCTTTATTCATAATTATCTTAAACCTATAAACTTTTCAGTTATATTTTTTGGTAATATTAAAAGTAAAAATAATTTAATTTTTTGAAAATTATTGGGATATAAAATTATTTCTTTTAAGCTTTTAAAAAACAATTTTTGATTAATATATTGAACTATTTGTAAAAACTTATGTTTATTTTTTATTACTTTTAATTTTTCTTCTGATCCAAATTCATTTGAATTTCTTAATTTTTTATACCAGTCTAACATTTGTGATACTTGTTTTTCTAGATTTTTATTTTGTAGTTGTTCATCATGTTGACGATAAATTGCTATCGGCTCTTGAACGCAATCAAAACGATATTTTTTTGAAAATTTTAAGATGAAATCCATATCTGAAAGCATGTCAAAATTTGTATCGAATACATCTTTTTTCTCTTCTAGATACTTTTTTCTTAACATAACTGTTAACATGCCAATTTGATATTTTTTTAAAAGAGAATTTGTAATTAGTCCTGTAGGAAGGGTTTTAGAACTTGCCAATCTTTTTTGTTGGAAAAAATTTTTTATATTATATCTCCAATAATTTCCATAAACTAAACCAACTCTTTCATCAGAAAAAAGTTTTACTTGTTTTTGTAATTTATCATTTAACCAAATATCGTCTGTATCAAGAAATGCGATCAAATCACCTTTTGCTTCTTTTATAGCCTGATTTCTAGCATGATATAAAATACAATGTTGATTACTTTTAAAATATTTAAATCTTTCGTCGGAATATTTTTCAAAAATTTTTTTACTCTTATCTGTAGAAATATTATCCCAAAATATAATTTCCCAATTTTTATATGTCTGTTCTAAAATACTTTTTAAGGATTGTTCTAAATACTTTTCACCATTAAAACAGTTGATTATTATACTAACCAATGGATCTTTATTCATTTATAAGAGGAAATTGTTAATTTTAATCCTTGTGCGAATTTAATTTTAGGTTTCCATTTGATCAATTTTTTTGCTTTTTGGATATTGGGATATAGCCTCATGTTTGTGTCTTTTTTATATTTAAGTTTTCCAAAAAGTGCCTTGCCTTTTCCAATATATTTTATTGTCATAGTTATAACTTTCTTTATCTTTATTGGTTTACCTAAACCAACGTTTATTATCTCTCCGCTAGTTTTTGATGAGAAGAAGGTTTTAAAAATTGCTCTAACAGCATCATCTATAAAACAAAAATCACAATATTGTTGTCCATTTGTTGTTGGAAAACTTTTGTTATTCAAGCTTTTTTCAATTATCTGTGGAAGAATTCGGTTTTTATCCTGCTTGGGTCCATAAACTAAAAAAAAACGCAGGATAGTTACTGGAAAATTATTTATTTGATTAAAATTTTGTAAAAAATTTGAGCATGCAAATTTTGTTAGTGCATAAGGTGTTTTTGGAAAACATTTTGAGTTTTCAACTTGAGGATGTTTTGCTCTACCATATTCTGCTGAACTTCCTATCTGGATAAATTTTTTTATTTTTTTTTTTGATAAAATTTTTACAAGGTTTACTGTACCAAGAAAATGGGAGTTAAATAATTTTTTACCAGAATTATCAGAATTAGGATGGACACCATACCCGCCTGCATTTACAACAAAGTCATAATTACCATTCAATTTATTTTTTAACTTTTTAAAATCTGAAAAATTTACTTTGATATAATTTACATTTTTATGAAATCTAACATTTTTTGGTTTATTTAATGAAATACTTGTAATTTTCCATTTTCTTTTTTTTGCTTCTTTTATGATATGATAACCAATAAAACCTGTGCCGCCTACTACCAAAAGCTTTTTCATTTTATCCAGGGCGCTCTTTTATCTTTTACCATTTGATCTAAAAAATCTTTATCTAATTTATGATCCATACATTGCCAAAAACCTTCGTGCTTCATGGCTTTTATCTCTTTTAATTCAGTGACCCTTTCTAAAGGTTCAGACTCTAAAACTGTTTCATCTCCTTTTATAAAATCTAAGAATTTTGGACTAACCACGAAGAAACCACCATTTATCCAACTCTCACCTAATTGAGTTTTTTCCTTAAATTTTAATACATCAGAACCTTTTAAACTTAGAGATCCGAATCTGGCAGGGGGTCTTACAGCAGAAATTGTTATTATTTTTTTATGTGACTCGTGAAATTCTATTAACTTATTAATATCGATATTAGAAAGCCCATCCCCATAAGTTAATAAAAAAGTCTCATTATTTAGATATTTTTTTAATCTTTTTAAACGTCCTCCTGTGAATGTATCCGCTCCAGTATCGATAAGATTTATTTTCCAATTTTTCTTAAAATCTTTAAAATATTTCTTAATAACATCACCTTTGTAACCAAGAGCAATATAAAATTCTTTGTGACCGTAGTAAGCATAAATTCCCATAATATGCTCAATCATTGGTTTTCCGCCTATTGGTACCATTGGTTTTGGAATCGAGTCAGTGTATTCGGATAAACGCGTACCAAAACCACCAGCTAAAATGACTACTTTCATATTATTTTAAAATTTTAGGTTTAGGGAAAGGTATAACAAATTTCCCACCTTTTTTTTGAAAATCTTTTTCTTGTTCAACTATTTCGTTTTTAAGATTCCAGGACAAGATTAACAAATAGTCCACGATATTTTTTTTGATATATTTTGGGTCTATGATTTTTATATTTGTACCTGGAGTATATAAATTCTGTTTTAATTTACTTTTATCAAAAACGTAATCCACAAGACTATTATCTATTTTACAATATTGCATAAGTGCCTGTCCTTTTCCAGACGCTCCATAAATAGAAATTTTATTTTTTTTTATTTTTAAATTTTTTATTAATTTATTCATAGAATTAGAATGCTCAGTTATTTTTAATTTAAATGATTCAAGTTTTTTATTATTAAATAATTTAGAGTTTCTTTCTTTTTTAAGAATTTTCAATATATTTTTAGAAGTTTTATATTTTGATTTATATTTTGAAATATAACATCTAATTGTTCCACCCTGAGAATTAATCGTATCAACATTAAATACTTTAAGTTTGTGCCTTTTACAAAGATCGATAATAGATTTTAGGCTATGAAAACCTATGTGCTCGTGAAAAATATTATCATACTGATTTTGATTAATAATGTTAAGTAAGTGAGGTACTTCTAAAATTAATATACCATTTTGTTTCAATAAATTTTCAATGCCTTTAAAAACATCGTTTGGGTTTTTTAAATGAGCGACTACATTTCTTGCAAAAATAAAATCAAAATTATCAAATTTTTTTTTGATTTTAATAGATAAATTATTATTAAAATAATCATTTATTGTTAAGATATTTTTAGAATTTGCTCTTTTTGAAAGATTTTTTGCAGGATCAATTCCTATAACAAAACTTTTGAATTTTTTTTTTAAATTATAAATAAAAGAACCGTCATTACTCGCTATTTCTAAAACTTTTGACTTATTATTAATGCGAAATTTCTTTAAAATGTTGAGTAAATTTTTTATTAGAAATATATTGCTTTTTGAAATACCTGTTTCCCATAGGTATTTTTTAAATAACAAATCTGGATTTAAGTGCTCTGAAATTTGAACATGTTTGCATTTCAAACAATAATTTAATGAAATTTTATACTTTTTTTGGTAATTTTTATTTTTTAAAAAATTTCCTACTAATGCAATTTTTTTAAAATTAATAATTTTTTTAATTTTAGAATAACAAATTCTACATTTACTCATTAATTCTATTTATCAATATAATGATCTATCTGATTATTAGATATTATTTCTATATCTTTATTTAAAAGGTAAAGTTTATACCAATCAGAAGTAAATTTTATTGTTTCCTCAATAGTTAGTCTTGGCTCCCAATTTAATTCTTTTTTTGCCTTATTGGTATTTAGACTTAAAAACCTTGACTCATGGTATTTATTATTTTTCTTAAAAATGATTTTTTGCCTTGTAAATCCCCATTCTTTAATAAATAATTTGACAATTGAAACTACATTTTTACAATTTATAAGATTTGGTCCAAAGTTCCAGCTTGGGTAAAGTTTGCTGGTTAATTCTTTATTTAATAATTTATGACCTAAAGTTAAATAGCCAGATAAAGGTTCTAAAACATGCTGCCATGGCCTTGTAGCTTTAGGATTTCTTAAAATAATAGGTTTTGTTTTTTTAAAAGATTTAATGATATCGGGAATTATTCTATTATCTTTGAAATCTCCTCCACCAATCACATTTCCTGCCCTTGTACTACCAATTGAAATATATTTTTTTTTAAAATAACTTTGGTAATAAGAAAAAAAGGCTAACTCAGCACTTGCCTTTGAAGATGAATAATTATCTTTGCCTCCGAGTACATCACTTTCTTTAAAACTGCTACGTTTATCTAAATTCAAATAACATTTGTCAGAAGTTATATAAACTAAATTAGGAATTTTATTAATTCTTACAGACTCTAAAATATTTACACTACCAATAACATTGGTACCAAAAGTTTCTAAAGGGTTATAAAAACTTTCAGACACAATAGATTGAGCTGCAAGATGAAAGATTATGTCAGGTTTTTCTTTTTTAATAATATTATTTATTTTATTAAAATTTTTTATATCAACAAAATATTGTTTAATTTTCTTTTCTAGATGAAATGCATTAAATATTATAGAGCCTTTTTCAGGTCTTAAACCAACGCCAATTACTTTAGATCCCATTTTGTATAACCAATGAGATAACCAAGAACCTTTAAATCCTGTAGATCCGGTTACCAGGACTTTAAGATTTTTGTAACTTTCGGTAAATTTATTTTTATTTTTCAATTTTTAATTTGGAGGATATTCAGTTTTTCCTATAATTAAATCTACTAATGAAAGTAGTAAAATTTGGTGAACATTCTCTATATGATTATAGGCCTTACTATTTACCCAAAAATTTATATCGCCCAATTTTGAAAGGTTATTATCTTTATCGTTACCAGTAAAAGTAACAATTTTTCTTATTTTCTTTTTCCTTGCTATTTTAGCTCCATTAGTCATATTTGGGGAATTTCCACCTGCAGATATAAGGATCAAAGAGTCTCCTTCGTCTCCATAGAAATCTATAGCTTTTTCGACCCATCTTTCGTAACCAAAATCATTTGAAAAACAGGTTAATAAATCTGACTCGTTGTAGTTTGTACATCTGACTCTAGCATTTTTGGTTAAATCTACGCTAAAATGACTAGCTATTGCAGCACTACCACCATTACCAAATATCATAGTTTTTTTTCCTGAAGAATGGGTTTCTTTTAAAATTTGTTTTACTTTTATCAGATCATCGTAATATTTTTCATCGCTTATTAGTGATTTAAGATTATTAAAATATTTTTTTAAAAATTGAGTTTCTGACATTGCTAAACCTTACCTTTTTTGACCTTTTCTATCAAATGTATTATATTTATAATTTCTTTAGGAAAGCTATAAATTTTTGCTCTTCAGGAAAATAATTATATTTTATTTCTAATCTTTTTAATAAAAGATCGTATTTTATTATTTTATCATTTTTTAAAATATCCAAAGTATTTATTGTTGCATTTGAAAAATACATGCTATCTGGATTATTGACTTTACTTAAAATTACATCATCACACATAATAATAACATTTTGATTAGATAGTCTTAAAGAATTAAGAATATCAAAAGTTACAAATGGATATCCATGAGCACCGTCTATCCAAATTAGATCAAACTCATCCTGCTCATAAGTTAACTTTATTGAATTCATTTGTTTAAATTTTACATTTGTACATAATTTTAAATTATTATCTCTTTTTTCAATAAAAATTTTCATTTTTGAAGGTTTATTTCTTCCATAGGTCTCACGAAATTCCCTTGAATCGTCAGGTAAATCAATTGTTAAAATTTTTGTATTTGGAAATAACTTTGAAAGTAAAAGGGCATTAGAACCATCAAAAGTTCCTATTTCTAGTATTTTATTTATCTTTAAATTTTTATTTTGAGATATTGATGAAAAGATAACTTGATGTTCTGAACTCATTTCACTGTGTAGAAAAGAATAATTATTTCTTATTTTATTTAAAACTTTTAACCCATCTTTTCTGTTTAAGTTGATTTTCTCAAACGCAACATCTTGAAAATTATTAAAATTATTTTTTTTAATTTTAAAAAAGTATAATGATAGGTAGAACAGTTTTTTAAATTTTCTTAAAATCATTTTCCTTTAAAGATTTAAAAATTTGTTGTCTATTAGTTCTCTCATAAATATCAAAGAAAATCTTTTCAGCCTTTTTTTTCGTAATTTTCAATTTTTTATTTGGAAATTTTGTAAATATCTTCAAAAACTCTTCAATATTATGAATATATATTTTTGAATTTGCATAATCAAATAATGGGTCATTATTTTTTTGGCCTTTTAAATTCAAATATAAAGGTATGTTAGACCCTCTGGTAGCTTCTATTACAGCAGCACTATCAGTATAAAGAACAAATGAGTTTTTAGATACATCTTTACTCAAACTTGACTTTGATAAAATTATATTTTTTGGTAATGTTTTTTTACTAATTTTGATAATTTGAAGAATTTTTTCTAGTTTGATCAATGGATGAACTCTCCAGGTAAAACTAATAGCTTTATTTTTTTTTGCACAACTTAATGAAAAGCTAAATAATTTTATGTTTTCAGAAATTGTGGCTCCTGGTACAACAAGACAGTTTGGCTTGATTTTATTACTTTTTTTGATTTTCTGTAACTTTTTAAATGTTCCAGTTTTTATAATTTTAATATTTTTTAGCTTATTTGCATTCTTTAAAGCTCTTAATGACTTGTTTCCTTGAACCCATAAAATATCAGGATTAAAATTTCCTTTTATATTTCTTAACATTGCGAAATTTTTTTCTGATACTAGAGGATGTTGACATCCTATTATTTTAATATTCGGATTAAATTCTTTAGCAGCAAATACCAAAACTCTTTCCCATCCATAGCCTTCGTACGTAAAAATTATTGTAGATGGATTAATTTCTTCCAGATATTTTTTTGCTAAAAAATAAATTCTCAATGCAAATGTGGTTTGTTTATCAAAAATTGAAAGGCAAATATTATTAATAACTTTCTTGTTTTTTCTACTATTTACTTTTGAAAACTTTAATCTTAAAAATTCTTTAATTTGTAAAAGAAGAATTTTAATTTCGTCATATATATTTAAATATTTTTCCAAAACAAAATGATTTTCAATCTTATTGATAGAATTAAAAAATTCTGAATTTATATTTGTATGATTTATTAATAATTTAAAAGGCCTAAAGTTTTTTGTTTTTACTATTCTTTCCAAATCACCAAAATAAAAGTCGTTATTATTATTAATAGTTTTCTGATTTAAACAGTGCGAAAAAATTAAAGTATCATAGCCAATACTATTTTTTATTTTTGTTGACGAATACTTAATTTTTTTTATTTTATAAAAAGAATATAAAAGAAAATTTTTAATAATAGATAATATATTTTCTAATGAAAAAAATTTTATACTTTTCTCAGAAGAAATATTATCAAGATACCCAGGAACATTGGGTCTTACCACATGTAACCAACTTATAGCTATGGTTACAAATGAAGATCCTTCACTATTTAATATTTTGTCGTAAAATTTAACCAATTTGTTCATTGATTATCTTTTAATTTAAAATGAAAATTATATTTTTCTAAATGATTTTTCTATTGATTGACTTTGCAACTTTTTTTGAGTTATTCATTAGTTTTTTAAATTGATTGAAATTTAAGGGTTGCAATGGATCTACTGCAGATTTTTTTGGGTTTGGATGCATTTCAATAATTAATCCATCACATCCAGCTGCTATTGATGCAAGAGTTAAACTAGGTACCCAGGGAGCCCAAAACGAAGCGTGGCTTGGATCAGAAATGATAGGATATTTACAGATTTCTTTTAAGGCTGGTATAGCCTGTATATCAAGAGCAAATCTAGATGTATCCCTATGAGTATGTGGTATTGAAACACCTCGCTCGCACAAAATTAGTTTTTTATTCCCTTCGACTAAAATATGTTCTGCAGCACCAAGAAAATCTCGAAGACTTGCACCAAAATGTCTTTTTAAAATTATTGGGAAATTTGTTTTAGAAACAATTCTTAATAATTCCAAATTTTGCATGTTTCTTGATCCTATTTGCAAAATATCGGCTGTTTTGCAAATTCGACTCAGGTATCTTAATTCCGTAACCTCAGTTACAACTTTTAATTTAAAATTTTTTTTTATTTCATCCATCCAATCCATACCAATATTTTGAGTTTCTTTATAAGTTTTAGATCTATAAGGAAAAGTTAATGGTTTGTAAGCGTGGCCACGTATAATTTTTAAATTATTTTTCTTTATTTGTTTTGCAACATCGATCATTAATTTTTTGTTTTCAACCCCATTAGGACCTGCAATGATAGGAATATTTTTTTTTCCAAAAACAATCCCATCACCAATATCGATGGTAATATTATCTTTTGCGGTAGAAATCTTAAGCTTATTTTTTCTATCATCCAACGTAATATCTTTTGTTGGATTTTTATTTGAGAGATTTTTAACGAAAATATTTTTTTTCATTTTATAATTTTATTGAATTCTTTATCATTTACAGTACTAAAATTTTTTTCTTTAAAAATACTATTATAAATAGAATGTATCAATTTTATAACGTAAATATTTTTATTTATATCCAAATTACATGAGGATTGTTTGATATTTGGGTTAAAAAACTCTTTAAGGATTTTTTGGTGCCCATTACCCATTCCTGATCTTGGTCCTAAACCAAGTTTAAAAAACTCAGAATTTTTTTTATCTTTTCTTATATGTTTTGGCGTAAAATAGAATATTTCGTTTAAGCTTATTCCTTTTATTAAGAATCTTCCTTTTTTACACAAAACATCCATTGACATTCTATAATCTTTATTTGCTCTTGTAGTAGCCTTAAGATTTGAAACAACTTTATTTTTATGTTGAAAATTTATTGAAATCAAATCCTCTGCTTCTAATTTATCTTTACTAAAACCAGCTAAAACGTTAAATTTTTTAATTGGACCAAAAAAATAAATCAGCATGTCTAAAAGATGGATAGATTGATTAAATAAAACTCCACCATCAGACCTGTATTTTCCCCTCCAACCTGTTGAATAATATTTTTTATCTCTATGCCAGTATAAAGCACAGTCTATAAAAAAAGGGTTGCCAAATATCTTTTTACGAAGCACATATTTCCCTCTGAGAGTTGCAAAGTTTTGTCTATTTTGAAATGCAACCCAACACTTAACTTTATTTTTTTTTGTTAAATAGGACAACCTTTTTGCATGTTTAATTGAAAGAACAAAGGGTTTTTCTATTAGTGTATTAATTTTATTTTTAACTAAAAATTCTGCATATTTAAAATGCAAATTAGAAGGAGTACAAACAATAGCATAGTCAATTTTTTTTTCTTTTATATTTCTCAATTCAATTTGTTTAAAATTTTGTAATTTACTATGTTTTATTACGTCAATTAAATATATTTTTTTAATATTTTTAAATTTTTTTAAAAGATTTAAGTAATGTCTGCCTACACTTCCAAAGCCTATAATTAAAATATTCATTTTAGTGATCTTGTAATTTTTTTTTTTTTAGATATCTCATTGCCATCTCAGCTATATATAGATCCTTTTCAGAGTGAATATCAATATCTGTAAATGGATCATGATTAACAATTAGTTTTACTTTTTTTCCGATTCTTTTTTCATTCCTCCAGAAATTTGATCTTGTCGCAGATGCTATACCAGTATCTTCTCTATAAAGTTTGGGCGCGGTCTGTCTTGAGGTATAAGAATTCATCCAAGGCAAAACTTTTTGTAGTTTTTTATTCTTTTCATGCCAAATGTGTTTGTAAAATTGATGTACAGAGAAAGCACTATCTAAATTTTTATCTCTTCTTAGTGCATTTACTGAATCCTTGATCCATTTTACTTTTCTAAAAATATTTGTTGCAGTCAAAAAAACGCATATGTCAAATTTTGTTTTATAAAATTTTTCATAACTTAATAAGGCTTTTTTTAATGTAAGTTCAGTTGTAACTCTATCGCCTGATAATTTCTTTTCTCTTAAAAACGGTACATCAGCACCATACTTTTTTGCAACTTTTGCTATTTTATGAGAGTCTGTGGAGACTAGAATTTTGTCACATACTTTGCTTTTTTTCGCGGCAGCGATTGGATAATAAATCAAAGGTTTGCCACAGACTTTTCTTAAGTTTTTTAATTTGATGCCTTTAGAGCCACCTCTTGCAGGAATTATACAAATAATTTTTAGTTTTCTATTTTTTTTCACTAAATTTTATTCTATTTTGATTGAATGATTTTAAGTTGTTGAACCCACCATTTATCATAGTGGTGTTAAACTCATTATTTAAAATTTTAAATACATTTCTAACACCTAAAAATCCATTACATATCAACCCATAAATTGCTGGTCTACCAATTCCAATAAAGTCAGCACCCAAGCTTAGGTATTTTACAATATCACTTCCACGTCTAACACCCCCATCAACTATAATTTTGAGATTATTCTTTTTTATTTTTTTTCTTATTTCCACTAACGCTTCAACACCGCTAATACCTGAGTTGAGCATTCGACCTCCATGATTAGATATCCATATTGCATCTACTCCACATTTAATAGACTTTTTTGCATCTTCAGGTGTAAGAATTCCTTTTACAATAATTGGTAATTTACTGATCATCTTAATTTTTTTTATAAGTTCCCAATTATAATTCAGAGCATATTTGGGCGATGGGGGTTGAGGATTTGTTCTTTTTCCAAATTTCCTCGCGTCATATGTTAGTGTTTCTCTATCTAGATATCTATGTGATCTTACATTTGCATCAACACAAATGCAAATAGCTGTACATTTATTTTTTTCTGCATCCTTAATTTGATTAATTATCCATTGTAAGTTACCAAAAGGAAAAATAGTCCATCCTATTTTACTTGTTTTATTTCTTTTTCTTATATCTTGAAGGCTCATTCTTCCTTGTGTGCCGAAAAAACTTACAGAATTTGCAAGTGACACACCTTTTGCCATTTCTACTTCTCCATCTCTATGAAATTGAGTTTGGTGTCCCATTGGTGAAAGTAAGAGTGGTGAAGAAATTTTTTTTCCAAAAAAATCGGTTGAGATTTCAACTTTTTTTACTTGTGCCAAGTGTTTAGGAATGATTCTTAAATTATTTAGATCTTTCAGATTTTGCTCATGTGTAAAACCATCTTCAGCTGCAGCTTGTAACCATCGAAAACTTCCATTTCTTATTTTGCCTTTTGCAATTCTTTCAGCCTGCCTTATAGTCGCGAATTTTGGTTTAGATTTTTTCATTTTTTAAAATATTTTTTTGCCACAAAATTGTATTAATAATTTGAAATAAGAAAAAAGAATTAATATGTTTATTAGATTTTGAAAAAGAATCATAAAATGATATTATTTCTTTTTGATTAAAAATTTCACTATTTTTCACAAATTGAGAATTAAGTAAATCTAATATCATTTTTTTTAACGAATTTTTTAACCAATATGTCTGAGGGTCCGCTATAGTTCTTTTGTTTTGTAAAATTAATTTTCTCTTAAGAGAATTTCTAATAAGATATTTCATCATTAATCTTTGTTGACCATATCCCATTTTAAATTTGTTGGGTAAATTAAAACACAACTCAACAAATTCATGATCTAAAAATGGAACCCTTGCTTCAATCCCAAACCTCATTGAGGCTCTATCAATATACCTTAAGCATCTAGGGAGTTTATAATAAATAAAATCTGTATATTGTGCATTTAATAAATTACTTTTGAATGGTCTTTCTATTTTTGTTGGTACAGATTTACTAGTAAAATCTTTGTTTAAAAATTTAGAATTATAATATTCAGATCCATCCTCTGTAGCTAAACCAGATTTTTGCAGTCTTTTTAAAGCTCCTTCCCGAAATTTAATTTCAGATAAACTTTCATGGTTTTTTACAATATTTTTATATCTTTTATCTATATTGCGTAAGCTTTTTTCTTTAAGCATATCTAAATGCCAAGCAACGGCATGATAATGATATCCTGCAAATATTTCATCACCGCCTGTTCCATCTAATACAACTTTTGACTTATCTGAAAAACTCTCAAATAAATGGTGTTGTGAAACTACTCTTAATGAGGAAAATGGTTCATATTGTATTTGGATTACTTTGAGTAAATATTTCTCTAAATCTGCATCTTTAAGAAGAGATGTAAAATTTTTTAAACCTGCTGCGTTTGATAAATCTTTTGCATTTTCTACCTCACTAAAATTTTTATTTTCAAAATCAAAAGTATATGTATCAAAGTTTTTTTTTAATATTCGTGTTATTGCTACTAATGCCGTTGAGTCTAAACCACCAGATTGATGTATAGCTGCAGGCACATCAAAAACCGTATGTTGACCAAAAGATTCTTTTACTTTTTCTTCAAATTCTTTTTTATAATAAAAAAAATCTTTTTCATTTTTATCTTCATCGATATTTTCAACTAAATCATAATATTTTAATTGTTTAAAACCATCTTTATTAAAAAAAACATAGCTAGAGGGTTTTACTTGAAATATGTTTTTAAACCATGTTTGATCAGTAGATGAAACTAGGCCTTCATTAAGATATCTTGCAGTCTCATGGTAATTTTGTTCTTTTTTAATTTTAGTATTTTCAAAAATTCCTGGTATCTCTGAACAAAATGTCAATTCTGTTTTAGATTGGTCGTAAAAGTAATATAAAGGTTTAATTCCAAATCTATCTCTAGCTCCAAAAAGTTCTCTATTTTTCTTATCCCATATTAAAAAGGCAAACATACCGTTAAACATTTCTACACACTTATCTC
>MDTB01153224.1_pt1 | contig 16848 bp, 22 predicted proteins | sample 811161 | NCBI WGS metagenome assembly MDTB01 (sample SAMN05326650, study PRJNA326480) | marine metagenome | isolation source: seawater | place: Mediterranean Sea | collected 2009
GTGTCATTTTATCTAATGGTTTTGGCATAGGTTTCCACATTTTTTTATAATTTGTAATAACATTTGTATTTCGCCTTTTTAGTAATTTTTCAGCTTCATTTTTATTTATATTATCAAGAATAGGTAATATACGCAGAATATCTTCACTAGACATGCTCGACCCTCTAACAATCCAAAGACCATTGGCAATATCCTTTTTAGAACCATTGGCTGACACGGAGTATTTTTTCTTTAACTCTCTTAAATCATTTGTAGTAGCAGTTGTTTTTTTATTTTTTTTTGTTTTTGATGTAGTTATTTTTTGCCATCGATGTGTTCCAGATGACGTAGTAGCAATTATCCACATGTTACCATCATTCCCCCTTTTTCTAGTTCCTTTTTTAAACTTTGTGGCACTTTCATTTGGTCCTTTACGTCCGGGCATATAATATATATATATATAATATATATGCCAGAGCCTAGTGATAAAAAACTATATGAAAAAGTAAAAGGGCAAGTTTATAAAAAAATACCAAAACATAGTGCGTATAGAAGTGGTATTGTAGTTCAAAAATATAAAGCAACTTTTAAAAAAAAATATGGAAATAAAAATCCATACAAGGGGATTTATACAAAAAAGAAAGGGTTAAGACGATGGTTTGATGAAAAATGGGTAAATCAGCGCGGGGAAGTTGGATATAAATACAAAAATGATATTTATCGTCCAAGTAAGCGAATTACTAAAAGAACCCCCGTTACGCATAAAGAACTAACAAAAAAGCAAATAAAAAAAGCCAGAAAAGAAAAATATACAAAAGGACGTGTATATCGCTTTAAAAAAAATAAAACACAAAAAGGTGGGAAAAAATTTAAGAAATACCCAGATTTTAAACCTAATTTATCACCTCGAGAAATTTTCAATTTAGGAAGTTTTGGAGGAACATATTGGCGACCAATTTATTCAAGAGTTACAAAAAAAAAATATAAAAACGTACATAAAAAATATCCAAAAACATGGTGGAAAAACATACCCGAATCAAAGTTAAGTCAAAAAACATATGATAAATCTATTAATAAATATAAAGTAAAAGTAGGAACTACTTTGGATTTTTGGGAATCAAAAAAATGGATTACAAAATATAATCCGTATGGTTGGATGCAATGGTATTGTGACTTTTACAATGGAAAACGAGGACCAGACGATGAGCGGCAGATTAAACGTTGGTTGGCACTGGCGGGGCCACGGGGGCGTTTTATGCGTTTTTTGGTTACTCAAATATTAAAAAAAAATGGTAAATGGAATGACGAAACCATTAGTCCAAAAATACGGCAAGTATTACAACATTGGGGGTATAAATTAACAAAGCGTGATTTTGACAAGGAAATAAAACGTAGAAAAAAATAAACTATTATTATAATATGTATGATGTTATAATAATAGGAGGAGGAGCGGCAGGATTATATTGTGCACTACATTTATCAAAAAAGCATAATATTTTATTATTAGATGAACGAAACTATTTGGGTGGTCGTATACATAGTCATAGAAAGCCACAATATGAGATTGGTGCTGCCCGGTTTCATAAAAAACAAAAGCATTTATGTAATTTAATAAAAAAATATAAATTAACTCCCTATAAATTACCAGATAATAGCGATTATTTAGATAAAATACATGGCTACATACCAGTAGGTAAAGATTTTTTCCACACTGTTATAAAAGATGTATTAAATAAATCTAAATCATTAAGCAAATCTTATTTACAAAATATAACCTTTAAACAGTTATGTGAAAAATACTATAACCATCAAGATATTTCATTTATTATTAATGTATTTGGATATAGATGTGAATTTATGCAACTTAGTGCATATGAGGGATGCAACACTTTTTCTCGTGATTTTATTGGAAATAAATATTATATATTAGCAGAAGGTCTTAGTACATTATGTAATAAAATGGAAGAAAATATTATTAAAAACAAAGGATCATTGTTATGCAATAAATGTGTGACAAATGTAACACGAAATCATGACATTTTTTGTGTAGAAGTAAATAATAAGCAAATATATAAATCAAATAAAGTCATTTTTGCAATTAAACCTCATCAAATGAAAGAGTTTTCATTATTGCAACCAATTCATCATCATTTAAAATCAGTCTTTCCTGGTAAATTATTACGTATTTATGCAGTATTTCCAAGAAAGGATAACAAAGTATGGTTCAATGATTTAAACCGTACTACCACAAATTCGTTTTTGCGACATATAATTCCTATATCAAAAGAAAGTGGTTTAATTATGATATCATATACAGATGGTTTGGATGTAAAACCGTTTTTGAAATCTCCATATGTTTTAAAAGACGACAATGTTATAGAGAAAATGGTGCTAGCCGAAGTAAGGGCTTTATTTTCCGAAGTAACTATTCCAAATCCAACATATTTTAAGAGTCATTTTTGGTCGCATGGCGCTCATTTTTGGAAAGTGGGTTATGATAGCGACAAAATTATAAAAGAAATGATAAATCCATTGAAAAATGTATATACATGCGGGGAAGGTTTTTCAAAAAAACAAGCATGGATAGAAGGAGCATTAGAGAGCGCTCAATTAGTAATAAATAATTCAGAATGGTAATAATTCATCGATAATATAGCTTGTATTATATCTGCGATAAAAATAAGTAAATGCATATCTTCATGTATACTCCAAACATTTTGTTTGTGATGATAAAAGTAAATTGGTTGAATGGGTGGGTTACATAAGTCACATTTGTCTACTAATCCGGCGCAATAAAATGATCCAATATAAGTAAATACCATACTCCACCATAAATAATTATATTTTACTGATTTACCAGAAATATATAATACATATCCACTGTACACTGCTATAATACCATGTCTTACAATAGAAATAATATATTTTGTATTATTATATGTATTTTTAATTAATATTAATATTATATTTGTAAAAAGAATACCAAATACAATATATAATTCTGTAAAAAATCCCATACCATTATTGGCAAACATAGTAATACCAGAATGTGCCGCCAATGGTATAACAATTAAATCTATACTATGAAAAAATTTTAGATAGGTTGATGATTTAAATGGATATAAATGATATATTGCAGATGCAAAGTATAACGAAAATTTCCCATATAGAAATATGTTAATTTGTATAGGTTTATTTGTATAAAAACTATATATTAATAACGCAATTATAACATAACTCATAATACCATGCAATATACCTCTATATTTAGGTTTTGGTTTATTATCGATATAATAATAACATTTATTAGAGGATTGATTTAAATGTTTTATTATATTTTTAAATAAAACAGGATAAAGCTGATTACATAAAAAATACATACAAAAAATTTGTGATGTTTGAACCAGCAAATTAAACATATATATAATATTGTATACATATCTTTAACTATAATTATTATATTTAAGTATATTATATGGCACCAACATCAAAACAAATATATGAAGCATTAAAAGGTGTAAAATTTATAGATTTAAATAAAACAAGAAAAAATGTAAAAAAACTGGATGCTCGTAGTCCAGATAAAAAACCTACTCGAAGGGCTTTGGATATGATAAGAAATAAAATATCATCCGAAAAAGGTACACGTTATAGTGGTGTATTTGGTAAAACCATGAATCCGACATCAAAATGGAGACCAGTACCGAGCGCATTATCAAGAAAGTATCCTAAAATACACAAAATGTTATTTTCCCATGTAAAAGCCCATGCTCCAAAAGGATTTAAATTCGACTGTATTACAGTAAATCATAATGTAAGATGTAAAAAACATACAGATTCTAGAAATTCCCCAGTTTCATTAATTACTGCAGTAGGTAATTATAATGGAGGGGAACTTTGTCTACAGGATCCAAAAACAAAGCAAATTCATATGTTTGACACTAAGAATAAATTTTTATTATATAATGGAAAAGAGTGGCCTCATTGGAATAAGCCAATAAAAGGGGATAAATATAGTATAGTGGCCTATTATAGATATGGAAAGGGTAGAAATAATATACCTCCTACCACTCCCAAAATAGTTAGCTAATTAAATAATTTATAATTACACAAAACATTTATAAATTATTTTTACTACATAAAGTAAGATATGGCGTACCATCTTTTTTAGAAGCAGCTCTTTTATGTAAAGCATTTCTTACAAAGGCAGATGTAGCACCTACACCACTCCCTGGTTGATATTTATTTTCTATAACACACTTTGATGTAAAAAACATATTAAGTCTTTTTGCACGAATAGTATTTGGCATATATCATATCTTTAGATAATTATTTAAGAAATACGTTTTGTTGGAATATCCGCAGATGCAATGTAAATAGAATTCTCCGTTACCACGATGAATTCTTCTTCAACCTTAAAAATTTTTGCAATGGGACTGGTATATTCGTCTTCACTTTTTACAAGTAATTTTTCTTCATTGTCTCTTACACCAATTAGGGCCTTTTTATCACAACTTGCGGTCCAGTAATCCAATAAGATAGGCTTGTCGTCAACAAGAGCCAATTTACATGCGTGTTGCATGATTTTATCGCTCGGAAGTTTATAAGAAGCTTCTTCTGTCATTTGATATAATTATATGAAATGCTTTAAATAGAAAAATTCTTTAAATACTTATCTTAAAATACATATATAGATGGATTATAAAAACATGTCTATTTTAAATAAAGTAAATTATAAAAGTTTTTGCAAAGATTCATATGAAACAGTTATTCACTCCTATATAGGTATAATACGTGCATTTATGATAGATTATAAGAAAATAATAATGTTAAATAATGATTATTACAACTTTATTATGGAAAAGGGAATACGATGTATTACAAATATTTACTGTATATTTTTAAATTATTCCAATAATATAGAATTTGCAGAAGTAGTATCAAAAAACGCATTGCTTTACTTTATAGAATTTATTGGTCAGATTAAACAAACTAGTTTAACAGATTTTAATTCAAAAGATGTATTATTATTTGTATATAAAAAAACTATATTTGACGTGATTAAAACCGAATATAGTTATATACATATGGATAAATTGGAGTGGGTTCTTCAAATTTATATATATATGATATTACATATGAAATTATCTAATGAGGACCAAGATAAGTGGATAAATCTTCTTACAAAAATTAAATATAAAGAATCACTGGAATCATTATATCAATGTCTAGTATTGAATGATAATAGTAATGAAATATTTTCTATTTTAAATGAAATGGATTTGAGTTTATATTTTCAATTTGAAGTATTTGAATCATCTTTACGAATTACTTATAAACAATAATTCTTTTTTTCTTTGGTATTGAATTTTTTTTAAGAGGGCTAGTATTTTCACTATATATAGTTAGATATTCAGAATGAAACATATTTTTTAGAAAATGGTAAATATCCATTAAAGTATCGTCTTCACATTTTCCTACTATTAATACACTTCCGGTTCTAAATATCATAAATGACATTTGATGGTCTTTATCAATATTGTATTTACATTGTATTCCGGGATAGCTACATGGGTCGTAATTACAATTAATTCGATATTTATATTTTAAAAGTTCAAATAATTTATCACGATTAATAAAATAATTACATGTAAAATTGGAATTTACCAGTACAGTTTCTGATTTTTGTTTTTCAAATATTAACGGTTTTGGTATATATGGTTGTATAATTTTAATTAATAGCTCAATTGTTTTACAAAACATAATATCATTTTGTATTCCGGGTATTTCTAATTTTCCAGTATTAAATACTTTTACATGTATTTCTTTATAGGACTCCTCTATCTTAATTCGTAAAATAACAACAAAACAATTATAAAAGGCGCTTTTTTCTTTTTTTCGATTGTTTAGTATATCTTTTTTACACATACCTATACTAATTTTACGTACATCTCTATACTTAATACGTCCAGTAGAGTTATTTATCTGTGTTATGATTTTAGTATTTGAAAATGGTATGTTTTTTAAATTTTTTTCTATGATGCAAAGTTCTTCGGGTGTGTTTGAATTGAATTTCATTTGTTTTTTAATAACACACTCTTGGTTTGAGTAATATGTGCTCACTGGTATTTTCCAAAATACAAGATTTAAATCTATATCTGAGTTTAAATAAGCTATTTTAGTTTTGGTAGATATATAAATATTTGAGCACGTAGGCACTGAAACAGTATCACTAATATCTGGTTTTGTAATGTTTTGTGAGTTTTCACCATTTAAGAATAATTCCCATTCATTGTCTACATTCATACTTAGCATAATAGTATCGCTTTATATTATCTTTCAATTATTATGTAATTATTTTCTAAATACATACTATTAATGTTTCATGAAACATTTTCTGTTTCTCAAGATTGCTCTAATTTAGAAGACAAAAAATTGTACGAAGTTAAAGGTAATTTATTTAATCCAAACAAAATAAATCAACAAAATCACTGGAATAGTCGTCTGTCGCAAAGACTTCATACATATTATAATTCATATAATCAAAATTCATTTTTAAAAAAAAGTACAAAATAATGGATTAATTCTAATTCGTTATATTCGTTACTGTTTATAAATTGCTCCATAAATTCTACGGTTTTAGGAGTAATAATATATTTATGATTATAAAATAAATACATAAAATATTTATATAATATTTCTGTAATATTAATTTTAAATTGGTCTTTCCATGAGAATATATAAGTAATACAGTTATCTATTGTATTTTTTTTAATATATGTAGTTAAATTATCAAAATGCGTGTTTGTTAATGATTCTATTGCTCGCGTTTGATTGGATTGCATATAATTAATCATACTTCGTATATCAGATCCGTAGGTATGCACAATATTATCAATCGAGGTTTCTGAAAATTTTTTACCTTCTTTTATATTTATATTTTGCAAAAAATGAAATATATCATTATGATTTAAATTGTTAAAGCGTAATTTTATGAATTCGTATTGTAATGGTAATATTAATTTACTAATGTAATTGCACATTAAACAAAATCGTATTGTTTTAGAATATTTATGAATTAAGATTTTAAGTGCATGTTGTGCATTCTTAGTCATATAATCCACTTCATCTAATATTACAAATTTGGTGCCATTTAAAAAAAAAGATTGTGAATTAGTAAATTGTTGTAATTGATTGCGTATTATATCAATGCCTCGCTCATCAGACGCATTTAAATGTATTATTAATTGTTTGTTGGGCGTTTCATATTTTTCTTGATAAGATTTTATCAAATTTATAATGGTAGTTGTTTTACCAGTTCCTGGAGGCCCGTGTAATAATAGATTAGGAAAATAATTTGTATCTAATATAGATTCAAATATTTTTTTATTTATATTATCAAATACAATTTGATTTAAATGTTGGGGTCTATATTTTTCAGTCCATGGAATTTGTTTCATTAATATAATTACTGAAACTATTTAAATCAATATAAATAGAGATACTTATAATGCCTAGAAAAAAGGTCGAAACTTCAGAAAAGGTCGAAGAGGTTAAAGTTCCTAAAAAACGTGGAAGGAAACCCAAGGGAGGAAAAATAGTAAATAAAAATATTAATTTAAATGAAGATGTAAATTTATTTTCAAATGTTATCGTACATTTAAAATGTGTTCGATCAAATCTTAATAGTGGTGGAGAATTTTTATCAAATATGGAATATAATCCATCTTTAGAAACGGTTGAATCTTTTTCTATGAATTCTAACAAAGAATTATCATATGAACTTTTAGAAAACAATTCATTAGCGGCAAATACTATTGAATCCAATAATTCTATAAAATTGGAAAATGATGAAATTAGTAGTAATACCATATGGAAAAAGATTAAAGATTTAGATACTATTTTTAGATTAAATGTAGAGCAAAAAAAGTCTGCGTGTTTTTGGTGTACTTGTGAATATGATAATCCAACTATATATATTCCAGATGTATTTATAAACAATAAATATCAAGTATATGGCAATTTTTGTAGTCCTGAATGTGCGTGTGCATATTTATTCAAGGAACATATTGACGATTCGGTGAAATATGAAAGATATCATTTATTAAATTATATTTATTCTAAGATTTATGATTATAGCCGTAACATAAAGCCCGCACCGAATCCGTTATACATATTAGACAAGTTTATGGGATCATTATCGATTCAAGAGTATCGTAAGTTATTAACACATGAACGTTTATTATTAGTAATTGATAAGCCCTTAACTAAGATGATGCCAGAATTACATGAAGATAACAACGAACATAATTCCATAGGTGATTATAAATATAAATTGAAGAAAAAGGCTGAAAAGGTGGTAAAAAATGATATATTATCCAAACATTTTGCAATAAATTAATATATTTTTATGTATGTATTAATTTATTAAAGATTGCGCTACTTTTTCAAAGTATTTTTTACTAGCAATATGTGTTTTTGAAAATAAATTACAATAAAATAAATACGCATCATAGACGTTTCTATTTTCTTCCACAGACTGCTTATATTCAGTTATTGCAGTAATAATGTCGCTTTGTTTATCCCATAAATCGCAATTAATGTTTAAAATATACTTATCTTGTTCGATAGTAATAGATGGATAAAAATGCTTTATGAGTTCTAATAGTGTAAATTCATCCATAGATTGTTTGCTGTCTTTTAAAAATAAATCTACTATTTCACTTAATTTAAATTCATTTTCTGATGTATCATCTATCGTAATGTGTTTATCCCAAAATTGTTGAAATGTTGAAACAACTGGAAGTTGTAAGCTCGTAATATTTAAATATTTATTTCCATCTTCTTCAAATGTAAATAATTTTCGCAGTTCTTGTTTTAATTGATTCGATGAACAAATACTGGGAAGTTTATGTTTTTCAAGATATTTTTTCCAAATAAAAATCATATTTTTTTCTTTAATATAACTGTCTGTGATTTGAATAAACATTGTGCTAAACTGTTTGACAATAGAAGACAATGTGTTATTTTTTAAAAAACAAGAATATGAACTTAGATTTTGGTGACGCGCGTAAGTTAAAAAGTGGTCCGCATTTTTATAACGAACACTATAATGACATGACACGCACAATAATTCAATAATGTGCTTTTGAAATCCACTGTAAAATTGCATATTGATTGGATTAATTTCTACAAGTCGACAGTCTTTGTAATTATGGTCATGATATTTGTATTTAAATAAGGAATTGACATAAATATTATTAAATTGTCGTTTAATGGCTTCGTCGATAACGCTTATAAAATCTTTTGCATGAAATGGTAAAAAATAAAGGATGGATTGTGTCTTTTTTAAAACACAGTCACCCAGTATGGTTAAAAAATATTTTGCGTGTGTTTTAGTTTTGAATACATTCGGGTAGAGACAACTTAATACACATTGAATGGTATTTGTTTCTGGAATAGATAAAAAAAGAGGTCTCTCGCGTATTTGTTTTAATACATAATTGGGCATCTTATGTTTTTGCGAATAAAGGTCGTGTTCGGTATTTATTAATGTTAGAATTTCATGATGAATATTATCACATGAGCAAGGAATGTAGGAGTTGTTAAGTAAATAATATTGTTCGTTTTGGGAACAATAATAATAGGGTTTATTCGAAAGAAATTGCATTACAAATTGTTTTTTTTGTTCGTCAGTTTCCGCACGAAGTCGTTTTCTTTCTTCATGATTTAAGTAAATTGTTTCAAGAAGATTTTCCAAATTTACATTAATATGATGATTTAATTTTTGAGTCATGTATTCATTGTCTTTGTATTTTTCCATAAGACTTTCTATTTTGGAAAACATTTCTTGCTGCATATATTAAAAATATGCGTATTGTTTTAAATCCTATTTATATAGATTTTTAATCTTAGTATATAGTAAGAGAATGAAAACAAAACGAAGTAATAGGAGAAACAAAAATAGAAAGACGATGAAAGGTGGCGGTGATGACTCCCGGACATTACTAACTCAAGGTGTTTTTTGGAAAAAGGGGCATGGCCCTTCGTATGACTGGAAAAAACGAAAATATTATTTGTATAAAGTGGAAGGACAAAATAAGAAATATCAGCTCGAATATTATCATGGGAAAAAAAAGAAAGGTATAATAATTTTTGAATCCGATAACGATAATGTGATAACTGAGACAGACGGTAATAATCTAGATATTCCCATGTCATTTCTTGGAGATTTAACGGAAAAAACAAATCGCTCTGATCTACAAACAAAGATTCTAGATACAAGAAAGATTAATATTACAGATATAAAAGAAAAGGTATATCCGATTTTTTTCGAAACTGAAGTTGATTACAATAATTTTATGAATATAATAAACACAAATGGAGGTCGTGCTCGTACTGGTCGCAAAACGCGAAAATATAAACGCAAAACACGTAGAAGGAAGAATAAAAAACGTAAATCCCGAACACGTTCAATTAGACGACAATAAATATAATAAATCTTCTTTTATTTGATTACAAACTGAAATAGGATTTTCATTTTGTATACAAATAATATACATATTGTGTATAGAGTCATGATAAGCTAATTCAGCTTTAAACTTTTTTCTATTAGATTCAATCCCCCATAAAATACTACTTATCAATATAACATTACTCATAGAAACTTTAAATATTTCTACATGTTCTGGTGTTAATTTAGCTGGCTGTATAGAGTTAAAAAAATAGCGTTTAGGATTATGAAATGTAAAAGACATTTGTTTTTGAAACCGAGCCCCTTTAATCATAGATTTATCATAAGTATTATTTTTAAATTATTTACTTATTACATGAACTCCTGGATATTATTTTCATTTATAGCTGCTTTGGCTACAAGTTTTATAACCATAATTATAAGATATTTAAATAAATATGGAAATGCAAATTATTTAGAATTTTATATGTTGATTGTATTATTTATAATATTTTTATTTTTAGCCATATATTTAGAATTTAATCCAAAAAAAAGGGACTTGAGATCTATGAAAAATAATTCAATCATCGGTTTATCTTTACTTGCACTAAGTATATTATCGATTGTGGCTGTATATTTTTCATCACGCGCTCATATGATTGCCCCTAATCCTGCATATTCATCTACTATTATTAATATTAACATTGTATTTGTATTGATACTTAGTATGATTTTATTTAAATCACCCATTAATGTGTATACTGGTTGTGGAATTATCTTAGTTTTATTTGGCGCCATATTAATTGCGTTAAATTCGGATAATAAAAGAAAAAAATAGAATTTAAAGATTTTCATATACGATACTTATATGGTACATGAAAATACAGAAAAAAACGTATTAACAATAAAAACCGTTCAAATCGCACCATTTAGAATATTGATGACCGCATTAAAAGACATCTTATTGGAAACAAATATTACGTTTCAAAAAGATGGTATAAAAATTGTAAATATGGATAAGTCCCATACAATTTTGGTTTATTTGCATCTACATGCCGATAATTTCGAATTCTATGAATGCAAGCAGGAAAAGATCATAGTTGGGGTAAATATGTTTCATTTATTTAAATTAATTAATACGATTGATAATGATGAGACATTGACAATTTATATCGAAAATGACGATTACAATGAAGGTATTGTTGAATATTTAGGACTTAAATTTGAAAATGGAGATATAAAACAATGCAAGACACAAAAACTCCGCTTAATTGAACCAGATACAGAGGAGCTTCACGTGCCCGATGTTAAATTTTCATCGGTAATTAATCTCCCATCATCAGATTTTCAGAAAATCATTCGGGATTTGTCGTGCATATCTGATAAATTGGAAATTAAATCCGTAGGAAATGAATTATACTTCAAATGTAGCGGAAATTTTGCTTATGCTGAAGTATTACGCGCCGAATCAGACGGAAATATGGAATTTTTGCAAAAGCAGGATTCAGATAAAATTATTCAAGGAGAGTTTTCCTTGAAGAATTTAAGCTACTTTATTAAATGTACTAATTTATGTAATCAAATTGAAATGTATTTAGAAAACAACCTACCGTTAATTGTAAAATATAACGTAGCATCATTGGGTGATATTAAATTATGTTTAGCACCATTGCCACCATCATCATCCATTGTATTATCTTAATTATTTGGTCATTTCTCTATATAATGTATATAGTCCAAATAAGCCAATAAGAATATCCGTACCAAGAGCTATCTTTGGTATTATAATCCATTTATCTGTGTAAACCGGGGATTTAATGTTTTCATTTATTTTATGTAAATCCAATATTAAATAATAACAAATTAAAATAGCACATAATAATACTAATAAACTAATTATTATAAAAGCAATATTATATGTTTTAAGTTTTCCTCTATAAAATCTACTATATCCTAATAATGCGACTGATACGGATGTAAATAAACCAACATTACGAATAGCTGTATGATAAAACATAAGAAACACTTTTTCGGATTCCATTTCTTTATGTGACCTCATTATAGTATATATATATTAAAATTCGGGATTATGTTTTTTAAATAAACATCCATTTTGATTTAATCCTTCTATATTTTTTATAATATCTGGATTTTTATTATCACAACTGGATAACCATATTTTTAAAATACAAAAATTTTTTTTGGGAGATATAGTAATACCATTAATAATGGAGTAGATTTTTTCATTACTAATGGTCTTTCCTAAAAGCATATAATACATTTTCCGCCATATTTTATGAATATGTTTATTTGAAACTTTATATGAAAAACTACCGCCATTGCGATTTTTTGAATCCTCCCACATGGGGTTAATTCCATCCTTCATTAAAAATATCATGCATTTTTTTAGTAAATCTTCTCCTAAATGTTCATTTAGTAAAATAGAGTCTTCTACTGTATTAAATGTGCATATTTTTTTATAACCATTTAAATCCCAATTATTATCATTTGGTAGATGAGCCCAACAGGCCCATGTATCAGACAAAGTATGTGGTTGCGATGAGGTGGCGCTTTGTTCGCTCATGCTTATAGTATATATCTTTTTTTATTTAAATTCATTTTTAATGTAATAAACTTGTATAGCCGTCTCTTGAATATGGTTTTACGATGCTTTGTGTAAAGTTTTCATTTTTGGGTGGAATAACCTCTCCCAGTTTTACACTGTGTTTATGATTTTTAATAGCTGGTTTTTTATTTTTATTTTTATTATTATTATTATTTTCATTATCATCATGATGATGATGGTGATGATGGTGATGATTATTATTATTTTCATCACAATTAGATCCGTCTAGGTCTTTTTTTGCTAAAGTACTGTCAGGACAGCAACCATATTGGGTTCCAATACATCCGCCAACTTCTTCTACACAATTAGAACCACTATCGTCGTGTTTAGGGGTTTTATCATCGGGACAGCAACCAAATTCAGTGCCATTGCATCCACCATTTTGTTGGTCTATATCATCTTTTACTACATCATATTGTTGATTTTCTGGTTTGGGTTTTAATCCGAAAACATATAATATTATTCCGGTTATATAAGTAAATAAGATAAATGGAATAAATACAATTATCCACGAAACAATCGTCATACCTTTCATGCACAATAGTTGTAACAAGACAGTACATATGGTCATTATAACTACTTCAATTATAGCGCGGTGATATTTACCATGAAATGCATCAATTACAATATGTATTAATGAAAATCCTAAATATAAAATAGCTGGTCCACATATTTTATCAAGCATTATTATATATTGCGTGATAAAATAAATAATTTATTCTTTTAAAATATAAATGGACAATGTTAAAATTGTAATGAGACAAACAAATTATAGTAAAGAGGAAGCTGAAGAAGCTCTTGAAAAATATAATAATAATGTAATACAAGTTATTGAAAATTATATGGATATTCAAAAAAAAGACCCTGTAAAACTAAGCACGAATCAAGGGATATATGCAGAAATTCGGGAGCTCATGAGTAATCAACGTTCATCTTTATTTGAAAATAAAAGTTAATATATTTGATTTAAATAATGTAGTAATAGTATATAAGATATGGAAAATTTCTTATCGTGTGACATTTGTTACGACAGTAATCGAATGTTGCATGAATTATCGTGTTGCAATAATACAAAGCATATATGTCAATATTGCCTTGATTCTTTAATACGTAAAAATTGTCCTTGGTGTCGTAGTGTATTAGATCACTCATTGTTTTCAGAAATATTGGTTTCGCAATCTGCACCATTGCAAGAAACTTCATGGGGTGAATTTTTTCAACTTGAATCCAATAGAAATTATAATGAAATTTCCCCACAAGAATATGCATCATCAAGAATACTAAGACGTCAAATAAATAGCATACGTCGGCGTTATTTAACAGAAACAAATAATCGCAATCGTTATTCAGATAATTTAACAGGTCATGAGAGAAGAAGTGCAAGAAGAAGACAACGAAGACAGTTACGCGATTATGCTCGTGAAATTCAAAATAATTATCAAGACGAAATTTTCCATTTTGAAATATAATAAAAAAATTGAATTAGATTTTATTATTATATAGGATTCAAAACATGAACTTCAACATTCTTTTCGCCATGTTACACTGTTTCGACTATTGGAAATAATTCTACACGGGAGATAGATTTAGATTATGAAGATGAAACTACATATGGAGGAATGGTTTCAGGAAGTTGGTCTATTGGCGGTTATGATTCTAAATATACATATGAGTGTTCTGGTATTTCAGGGGCGACAGATTGTTAAATATTTCGCAATTTTGGATTATTATATGCGGGCATTAATTCAACAATCTTTTCATAATATTTTTTTACTTCAGGTGTAATATCTTTATTATATGGAGGCATAAATAGATTTACAATATTATCAAAAGACCTATATTGTATTCTATCGTATTGATTCGCATAGCTTCCAATATTTTGTGTCCCTAATGTAAATGTGTCGCAGCAGATTTTCTTATTATCATTAAACCATTGAATGGAAAGTTCTTTTGCACTTATTTCACTGCATTTGGGAATATCTTCGTGCCCACGTTTAATAGAAACGGAATATGTAGCTTTATCTTCTTGTTGTTCTTCTAGCATATATACAATATATATTAGACAGTCTACATAATGCCAATTTTTATCCAAATTGTTGTTTAAAAAGGACACTATGGTATTTGAACAACTCCATTTACTTTTAATAAACCATTCTTCTAATTGAAAGTTCAATTCTAAATATATACTACCGCTTATAATTTGAGGATTATTTACAAATTTGGTATAATATAGCTTTGTAAGTTTTTTATTAATTTTTGATGGAAATGTTAAAGATTCCATTCGATGCTTTACCATATCAATGAGAAAATGAAATGCTTGGGGTTCGATATCCAGATAATGAGTACATGAATCTGCGTTCCATCTTTCAACAATTGCATTAAGTAATTTGGAATGTTGAATAATAGGTGATGATGAATATATCTTAATTAGCATGCCTCGTGCTGAAAATGAAATTTCGGGATCGCACATTTAAAAGTATAAATTATTTAAATTATCATTCAATTTATATTTAATTTAAATAATATAGAGACAATTAAAATAAATAATTATATGGTTGTAGAAGGTGAAAGTGTTGGTATTGATTTGGGAACTACGTATAGTTGTGTGGGTGTGTGGCAAAATGACCGTGTTGAAATAATTGCAAACGATTTAGGAAATCGTACTACACCATCATATGTAGCTTTTAATAAGACTGAGCGTTTAATAGGTGATGCCGCAAAAAATCAAGCAGCTATGAATCCAGAAAATAGTATATTTGATGCAAAACGTTTAATTGGTCGTGAATTTAGTGATGAAAGTGTTAAAAAGGATAGTAAGCACTGGCCATTTAGTGTAGTAGCAGATTCTAAGAATAAACCACTAATTCAAGTTACGTATAAGGAAGAAGAAAAGACATTTTCTCCAGAAGAAATTTCATCTATGGTTTTAATAAAAATGAAGGAAATTGCAGAATCTTATTTAGGAAAACCTGTGGATAATGCGGTCATTACGGTACCAGCTTATTTTAACGATTCACAGAGGCAGGCTACAAAAGATGCAGGTGCTATTGCAGGATTGAATGTTTTGCGTATTATCAATGAACCAACTGCAGCGGCAATTGCATATGGTATTGATAAAAAGGGCGACGAACAAAACGTTCTCATTTTTGATTTAGGAGGCGGTACATTTGACGTATCTTTGTTATCTATTGATGATGGTATATTTGAAGTAAAGGCGACGGCTGGTGATACGCATTTAGGAGGAGAAGATTTTGATAACCGTTTGGTAGATTATTTTGCAAAAGAGTTCAAGCGTAAAATGAAGCATGATATTATGGATAATAAACGTGCATTGCGACGTTTGAGAACTGCCTGTGAGCGTGCAAAGCGTACACTATCTACGCAAACTCAAGCACACATTGAAATAGATAGTTTATATGAAGGCATAGACTTTAATACGACAATTACGCGTGCAAAGTTTGAAGATTTAAATATGGATTATTTTAGAAAGTGTATGCAACCAGTAGAAAAGGTTTTAACCGATGCAAAGGTTTCGAAGAGTAATGTGGATGAAATTGTATTGGTGGGCGGATCAACACGAATACCTAAAATAAAGGAGCTTTTATCTGATTATTTTGGAGGAAAATCGCTATGTAATTCAATTAACCCAGATGAGGCAGTAGCATATGGTGCAACGGTCCAGGCTGCTATTTTGAGTGGTAAAAACGATTCGGAAAAACTTTCTGATTTGCTATTATTGGATGTGGCTCCTTTGTCTTTAGGTCTTGAAACGGCAGGTGGTATTATGACA
>MDTB01002671.1_pt1 | contig 16847 bp, 19 predicted proteins | sample 811161 | NCBI WGS metagenome assembly MDTB01 (sample SAMN05326650, study PRJNA326480) | marine metagenome | isolation source: seawater | place: Mediterranean Sea | collected 2009
AAGAAACTTCTTGGTTGATCACCAGTATTTTTAACAATTATTCCCTTAACAACTGATCCTTTTTCTATTTGATTACTAAATATCTTAAAATTTGAACCTTTAAATACTTTTGTATAATCATCTATAACAAGTGGATTTCGTAAATCAGGTTTATCAGAACCATAAACTTCCATCGACTCCTTGTAAGGTATCCTACGAAATGGATACGAACTTACCTTAATTTGATTATTTTTCTTATTTTCATCAAATATTTCAAATAAAACTGGCTCAATTGCTTCAAAAACATCCTCCTGTGTAACAAAACTCATTTCAAAATCTAGTTGATAAAATTCACCAGGAGAACGATCCGCTCTACTGTCTTCATCTCTAAAACATGGTGCAATTTGAAAATATTTGTCAAAACCTGCAATCATTAACAATTGTTTAAATTGCTGGGGTGCTTGAGGAAGAGCATAAAATTTACCCTGATGTATTCTAGATGGAACTAAATAATCTCTTGCCCCCTCTGGAGACGATGATGTGAGAATAGGAGTTTGAAATTCTACAAAGTTTCTATCAATCATTTTCTTTCTGATATCAGAAATGATTTTATTTCTTAGTAAAATATTTTTATGGAGTTTATTTCTTCTTAAATCTAAAAAGCGATATTTTAATCTAATTTCCTCACCATATTCTATGTCTGAATTAACAGGTAAAGGAAGAATTTCAGATTTTGATAATAAAGTATAATTTTCAATCTGGATTTCAATTTCTCCAGTTGAAAGATTTTTGTTTTTTGTTTCATCTGATCTTTTAAGTACCTTACCTACAACAGTCAATACACTTTCGTTACTTAATTTACTAATTTCATTGAAGAGATTATGGCTTCCGTCAATAACACATTGTGTAATTCCATAATTATCTCTTAGATCTATAAATATTAGATTTCCATGATCTCTAATTGTATCAGCCCATCCTGAAATCGAAACGGTATCTCCCAAATTATCAATTGATAGATCAGAGCATAAATGGGTTCTATAAATGTTCATTTTTTTGATCATCTACAGTATTTCTTTTATCAATGGTATTGTTAATTGTCTTTTTTTTTCAAGTGAAATAACATCTAATTTATTTACAATTTCATGAATTCCTTGATAACTTCGTTCAATTCTTCTCATAATGTATTCAAAAATATCGTTAGATTTTATTATGAATTGCTTATCAATTAATAATTTGGTTAAAATTGTAACAAGCATATCATCATCTGGTTGACTAATCTCTAAATTTGAGAAAGTTTTTAATCTAGAAGATAAATCATTAAATTCAAATTTAATATCATTAATTTTTTTATTTGAAGTTATTAAAATATTTAAATTATTTAAAATGCAATTATCAACAATATGAAAAACTTTTTCTTGCTCAAAGTCTAATAAGCTATCAATCAAAACATTTTTTCTCTTGTTTAACAAAAATTGTAAATTATTTTTAAATTGAAGTGCATTATTTTTTTTTAACCAAATTTCTGAAAGAAAAGACTTACCTGACTTTTCAGGACCGTAAAGAAAAGAAAATTTTAAGTTATTTTTAATTAAGCCATTAAATGCATTGAAATTAGTCTTGTTAACATAAAAATTTGTATAATTTTGATTATTTATAAATTGATAATTAAAACTTTTTTGTTTCATTGCTTCAAGCCAATTAAGCATATTTCATTTTTATACTTAATTTGTAATTGATTTTTTTTAAGAATATTTATTAATATCTCTAAATTACCATAATAATTAATTTCATATTCAATACTTTTAAAAGATAAAGATTTTACATTTAAATTATAAATAATTGATACATTACTTAAGTTATTTTTAATCTCTTTTAATTCAAGAATATTAAAATAATTAAGTTTACATTTGATAGAATTTATCACGTCATTTTGTATATGATTTAATTTTTTCCAATAATTAAGAGTTTCATATTCTAATTTTTTAAAAAAAATTTCAAATTCATAGTCATTATAATTAAGTGTCTTTTTAATATTTTTTTCATTTGAAAATAGTATCAAGTCATAATTGACTTTAGTTTTTTCAATGTTTGCATAAACAACAATAATATTGTTCAAGTTATATTTTTTTGCAAAATTTTTAATTTTTTTTGTATCTAAATTTATAATATTTTTTTTGTTCAAGATGTATCTATCGTTGATGTCTAAATTAGGAATTTTGAAATAATTATATTTATATTTGTATTTAAGAAAGTATGAATAAAAACTATTATTTTTAGTAAATAAATTATCATATAATTCACCTTGTTCATAAATAATTAGTAAAAATTTTTTTGGATAATATTCAACGTAAGGAATTTTTTTTAGCCTAAAGAATTGAATTATTTTTTTTTTATCAAAATTAATTTTTATTTTAGATATATATTTATCATTAATAATTCTTTCATCATTTATAATGATATTTTTTATAAAAGTATTAATTAAATCTTCTGTTAAATATGATTCTACCTCAATGAATCCTTCCTTATCCAAAGTTTTTTTTAATATATCTAATAAACTCTTAAATTTAATTTCATTTATTTTTATAATTTTATCATTTTTAATATCAGAAGATATAAATTCTATATTATGAAATGAAGTATCAAATAAATCAGAAGATTGGACACTATTATTTATAAAAAATATTATGAAGATCAAAAAAAATTTATTCATAAAGGTATTGCATTAACTCACATATAAATTATTATACAATCAATGGATTATAATAAAGATAATATATCTAAAGATAAGGCACAAACATGGAAAACATTTAATAAACTTACTATTTACACTATTATATTTGTTGCAATTATTTTAATTATTATTTTTTCTTTATTTTAATTAAATTACAATTTCACTATCTTCAAAAAAATAATTTATTTCAATCGCAGCGTTGACCTTAGAATCAGATCCATGAACAGAGTTTTCTTGAATATTTAATGCAAATTCTTTTCTTATTGTTCCACTATCAGCATGATCTGGATTAGTAGCTCCCATTATTTTTCTATATTCCTCAACTGCATTGGCACCTTCTAATACTTGAATTATTACCGGTCCTGATGTCATATATTCAATAAGATCATTAAAGAATGGCCTTTCTTTATGTACTGAATAAAAACCTTCAGCTTTTTCTATTGATAATTTTATTCTTTTTTGAGCAATAATTCTTAAATTATTTTCTTCAATAATTTTATTAATTGCACCAGTTATATTTCTCTTAGTGGCATCTGGTTTAATAATTGAAAAAGTTCTTTCCATATTTACTCCTGTTAAAACAAAAAGTTAGTGTTTTTAGTTATGCAATTGAATATTATCTAATTTTTTCTCAATTAAAATAGAAATTTTAAAAATTCAATTATAATAATTAATTTCATAATGTTATTTTTATTTAATTATAGTAAATATACTATTTATAATAATTAGATGTTTTTTAGCAGAATCAATTTTTATCTTTTTTTTCAAATATGTAAATATTTTGCATTGATTTTATTTATTTTTTTATCAGTTGCCTGGTTACTTCAAATTACAAGACTTTTTACAATAACAAATTTTATGCATATAGAAGTAATTGAAATAATATTTTTGTCATTTTACTTGATACCAAATATTGTTAATGTAATTGCTCCTTTTATATTAATATTCTGTTTGTTATTGTGTTTTACTCGTTTAAATAAAGACAATGAATTAATAGCAATTCTATCACTAGGTTTTGGTTTAAAACCTTTTAAAAACACATTAATTTTTTTTACATTTTTTTTGTTATTTTTTTTTTCATTGTTGAATTTTTATTTTTCCCCAGTTATCTACGAAAAATATAAAATACAAGAAAAAGAATTAAGAAATACTATTGATTTCAGTAATATGACTTTTTCTAATTTTTTGAATTTAAATAAAAATACTATTCTAGATTTTAAAAAAAAAAATAATCAATACATTGATATTTTTATAAGTTTTAAAGATGAAAAATATAATATTGTGTATGCAAAAAAAGGAAACATTTATAATGAAAAAAATTTTTATAAATTTCAATTAAGTAATGGGTATAAAATTAGTGTCGATGAATTTAATGAAGTTGAAAAACTCGAATTTCTCAATTATGTTTTAAGTATAGAAAATAAAAATATAAACACAGATATTATATCGGACCGGAATACATATACTATTTTTGATGATTTAGATTCCTATAATTATTTAAATTTAAGTTTTAAAATATTAGATCTATTTTTGATAATCTGTATTATTATATTATTCTACGTAAATAATTTAAAAAAAATTAAATTTAATACTACTAATAATATTTTCTTCTCTTTATTGACTATAAGTATATTAATATTTAATCAAATTTTAAAAAATTCTGAAATAATTTTATTTAATTATACCATAACCTTGATGTCATTAATTTTTTTTGCCTTTTTAATTATTATTTTAAAAATAAGATATGAAAAAAATTAATTTTTATTTATTTAATTTAACTTATAAATATCTTTTTTATAATTTTATTATAATTTCATTATTTATAATATTTATAAATTTATTGGAATTATCTCGAGTAATTCAAGAAAATGATAAAAATTTTTTTAATTTTATTTATTTATCTCTCTTAAAATATCCCTCAATTTTGAATGAAATTATTCCTTTTGTCACAATATTAAGTGTATCTTTTCTAATTAGAAATTTAATAAATAATAACGAGTTAGTATCTATGAGAAATCTAGGGTATTCTATATTTGATATTTTTTTTCCAATATCAACTGCAATATTTACCTTGGGAGTTATATTTTTACTTTTAATTAACCCTATATCAGTAATAATGGAAACTAAATATGATACTAAATTAAAAAACAAAGATAATAGTTTATATTCAATAAAAATTTCAGAAAACGAGATGTGGATTAAGAATGAAATTGATGAACTAAATTCTAGTTTTATAAATATAAAAAATATAGATTTAAAAGATATGTATGCAAAAGATATTAAAATCTTAAATATTAGTAACAATTCTAATAAATTTATATTAGCTGAATCTGGAGAGTTTAAAGAAAATTTATTTATTTTAAAAAATGTTACATATTATGATTTAAAAAATGAAAGGTTTCAAAATCTTGAGAAATTTAATTTAATAATTAATTTTAATAAAAATAATATTATCAATTCAATTTCTAAATATAAGCTTGTCCCTTTTTATAAGTATCTTAATCATACAAAAACATTAACAAAATTTAATTTATACTCTCCTGAAATAGGTTTGTATTATATTTCTGAAATAATAAAACCAATATTCTTAGTTATATTGGCATTTGTAATTATTGGTTTTACAATTAAATTTCAAAGAAATGAGAATTTTTTTAAAGTTTTATTTATAGCTATTTCAATTGGTTTTTTTATTTTTTTAATAAAGGAAATTATTACAATCATAACTATAAATTTATCATTAAATTATATCTTCTCATATTTTATAATTTTTATGATTCCTTTTTTAATAGGATTATATCAAGTGATTAAAATAGAAAATGAGTAAATCTATAAAAATATTTTCATTAAAAATAATTTTGGTTTTAATTATAATTGTATTTCCCAATTTAAATGATGCTAAGGAAATATTAATTTTTGCTGATAGTATTTCGTACGATGAAGAAGAAAATATCATAGCAAGAGGTAATGCAAAAATATTTCAAAAAAATAAATTAATTGTTTCAGATTTAATTATTTATAAAAAAATTGATGAACAAGTTATTTTACCTTCATCTTTTGTATTTAAAGATGAAAAAAATAATTTTTTTGAGGGAGAAAATGGTTTTTTTAATAAAAATATGGATTTAGCTGAGTTTGATAATCCAAAAATTAGATTAAATGATGGATCCAGAATAATAGGTAGCAAAATTAAAAGAAATGGTCATATAGATATTATTTCAAAAGGAGTATATTCACCTTGTAAATCTAAAATAAAAATTGTTAATTTTATCTGCCCTACTTGGCAATTAGAAGGAGAAAAAATACTTCACGATAATAAAAATCTTTTTTTATATCAAAAACACTCTAAAATGAGAGTTCTTAATACACCAGTATTTTACATACCTTATTTAGTCACTCCATCACCCTTAAGAAAAGACAGGAAATCAGGTTTTTTAACTCCATCAGTATCACTAAATTTTTTTGATACAAAAACTTCTCAATCTACCGCTTTTCCTTATTATTTTAATATATCAATTGATAAAGAGCTGTTGTTTACACCAATAATAAATTATGGAGGAGGTGTAGATGCATCGCAAAGATTTGTATTTGATTACAATCAAATTATTTCAGGAGGAAACTTAAAAACAGATTTAACTTTTGACTCTAATTTTGAAAATCAAAATAATAATAAATGGTTGAGTGATGCAAGTTTAATAACAAAATATAAAAAAAACATAAACCAAAACTATAGGGTTGAAATTGATTCAGCTTTAGAAACGTCAAAAAATTATATACAAAGAACTAAACCTAATGACGAATTAAGTTACAAAAATTCTCTTTCTAGTAATATTAATGTTGAAGGATTTAATCTTAAACAGATAGATGATTATTTTAAAGTTAGCTTGAATTTTTATCAAACAAATCAAGAAAATGAAGATAATAAAATTACCCCAACAGTTCTTCCAAAAATTAAATACTTTTCTGGTTATTCAAATAAATTTGGAACAAGTATTAATTCAACATTAGAATTCTATAATATTTTTAGAGAAAAAAGCACATCAGTTCATGCAAAAAAACAACAAAAAATTTCATATAAATATAATTTAAATAAATCCTTTATATATAATAATTCAAAAATTAACTTAGACGCAGAAATTTATAATCAAATCTTTAATACAGAAGATAAGCTTACTGACTCTAATAATTATAAAACAGGATCCTATTTAAGATTTTTTCCAATTTTTGGAATATCTACTGAAACTCCATTTAAGTTTAAAAATAGGTTCCAATCTCTTATTATTAATCCTAAAATCAATTTAACAATTACACCTGGTATTTCAAATAGTAATTCACTTTCAAATGAAGATTCAACAAACAATGATTTTAGCATTGAAAATGTTTATCGATTAAATAGATTTAGTGGAAATGATAAATTAGATAATTCAAAAAGAATAACTTATGGCTTCACTGCTAATAATAATAATTATAAGTCAGAATTGTTTCAATCATATGAATTTACAGAAAATAGTAATTTTCATAAAGAACAAGGAAATGAAAATAATATAAGTGATTTACTTGGAAAATTAGCATATATTAATAATAACGAACTCTCCTACAATTTTAGATACGATACTAATAATTCTTATTTAAAAAAACAAAATGTAAATTTTATATCAAATTCAAAAGTTGGAGAATTTAACCTATCTTATCTAGATCAAAACTCAAAAATAAATAATATAATTTCAAATGATACAGAAACATTAAATTATTCTTTTTTTAGCAATAAAATTCAGAAATATTCAAATTTTAAAATTTCAGGGCTATATGATCTAAAAAAAGAAATTAATACAGAGTATACGATTGGATATAGTTATTTTGACGAATGTTTTGGTATTAATATAGATTTTAATAGAAAATCTTATAAAGAAAATAATTTAGTACCACAGGATATATTAACAATAATGTTTTCATTTAAAAATATTGGTAGTTATAAATCTACAAATTTAGCTGTTTCAGAAAATGATAAACAAGATATAGAATGGGAAAGATTTAAAATTGATAATGATAAGTTTGAAAAATATTAATTCAAATATTTATAATTTTCTAAAAATTTTAATATTGTTATTAATTCAATCTCAAATTATTAATGCAGAAGAAAACAAAATATTATTTAAAATCAATGAAAAAGCATATACATCATATGATTATGAAAATAGAATTAAATATCTTGATTTTGTAGGTAGTAATAATAACATAAGTAAAGAAATTGTTTTAAATGATTTCATCTCAGTATCACTTTTTTTTGAATATTATAAAAATAATAATCTTAATAAAAATTATGAAAATGAAATATCAAAAATATTCACTGAAGTAAAACAGATTAATATTCAAAATAATAAAATATATAAATACAAAATAGACAAAGATAATATTTTTTATAACATAAAGATAGATCTTATTAGAAAAGATATTTTAGAAAGTTTACTTAAAGAAAGAATTAATGAAATCAAAATTTCAAACTTAGATATTAATATATTATATAATTTTAAGTTAAAATATATAAATTTTGAAACAATTAATCCAAAAGTAATAATACAAAATATAAAAAATATTAATAATTTTAATATTGATCAAGTTTTATTATTTTTAAAAGAGCAAAAAATAGAATTTTTTATTAAAAATAAAGAAGTTCATGATATAAATAAATTAGACATTAGAATAAAAGAGAATATACTTGCTAATAACAATTTTATTTTAATTCAAAATAATAAAAAAATTTCATTAATATTTATTGAAAAAGAATATCAAACATACGAAGGTATAATCACAAATCTTTTTAGCGTAAGATCAAATACTAAATTAAGTAAAGAATACCTTAGGTGTAATAATTTAGTCCAAATGAAAAATAATGAGAGAATTATTAATAAAGAATACAAATTAATAGATCTAAATAACGAGTTAAAAACAAACCTTGTTAGCGTTAATGATTATGTTACTTATAATAATAATAATGATGATGAGATAACTTATATTGTCCTTTGTGATTTAAGGTTTGATAAAGAAATATTAAACAACTTTAAACGTAATAAATTGATTAACCTACATGTTAAAAATATAGAAGATAATTTTGTCAAAAATTATTCAAAGATTTTTAATTTAATTTATATAAATGAGTAAAATTGTAGCAATTACAATAGGTGATTACAATGGAATAGGCATCCATATACTTTTAGAAAGTTGGAAAAAGAATGAAATTAAAAATTTTATTTTATTTAGTAACATAGATAAAATTTCAACAATTCTAAAAAATAAAAAAATTTACAAAAGTGTCAATCTGTTAAAGAACATAAATAATTATGACAGTAGAAAGTTTAATATTTATTCATATAAAGCTAATTCTAATGAATATAATTCATATCTATCATTAAAATATGCTTATGATTTTTGTAAAAAACGATTATGTATGGGTGTAATAACATTACCCTTAAGAAAAGATTTAATAGCAAAAAAAATTAATAAAAAATTTATTGGTCATACAGAGTATTTTCAAAAAATAGATAAAAAAAAATACAGTAATATGATATTATATCACAAAAAGATAATAATAACTCCCTTAACAACTCACATAGGGATAAATAAAATTTCTAAAAAAATTTTAAATAAAAAATTTATATTTAATCAAATAACAAACTTAAATAAAACTTTAAAAATTGATTTTGATATCAATAAACCAAAAATAATTATTTCAGGTTTAAATCCACACGCTGGTGAGAATGGGATTATAGGTGATGAGGAGAAAAAATCCATTATACCAACAATTATGAAATTAAAAAAATTAGGAATTGATATTGATGGACCTTTTTCTGCTGATAGTATTTTGATTAGAAAAAACTTAAAAATGTATAATTGTTTTGTTTTTATTTATCATGATCAAGCTCTAATACCTTTTAAATATATAAGTCAATTTTCTGGAGTAAATTATACTGGAAATTTAGATATTGTTAGAACATCACCAGATCATGGCACAGCTTACAACTTAATTGGGAAAAAAAATGTAAATAATAAATCATTTTTAAACTGTTATAAGTTAATACAAAAAATTCATAGAAATAGAATGAATAATGTTAAGAGCAAAAAAATCTCTTAGTCAAAATTTTTTAATCGATAAAAATGTTTGTATAAAAATTTTAAATCACTGTAAAATAAAAAATAATACTGTTTTAGAGATAGGTCCAGGATATGGATTTATGACTGATTTTATTTTGAAAAATAATCCAAAAAAATTGTATCTTGTAGAAAAAGATATACATTTACTAAAATTCTTGAATGAAAAGTATAAGGGGAAAGAAAACGTTAAAATTATAGGTGAAGATATTCTAAAATTTGATTTAAAAAGTTTCAAAAATCTAATAGTAGTGTCTAATTTACCTTATAATATTAGCACAAAAATTATATTATATTTATTTAATTTTAATAAAAATATCTCTGAAATGACCTTTATGATTCAAAAAGAGGTTGCGCTAAAACTTGATTATTCTTTACCAAATATGAATAAATATAAATTTTTAACCAAAATTGTTTCTAGTTATACTCTTTGTTTTCATGTTTCATCTAATGTTTTTTTACCAAAACCAAAGGTTACATCATCTGTAGTTAAATTTAATTTGTTAAAGAATGTTGAAATAAATAAAGCTAAAAAATTTTCAAAACAATTATTTAAAAATATAAGAAAGAAAATAAGTAATAATATTAAATTAAGAAAAAAAACACCCTTATTAGATAAAAGAGTAAATGAGTTAACTATCGAAGATTTATTAAGTATTTATAATCTTTTTTAGTTTTTTTAATAATGTTTCTTTTTGATTAGTAATTAGTTCGTGGTATTCAATAATTTTTTTTATATGATCTACAGTTTTGTGTACCTTTTCATTTATTAATACATATTTATATTCATCAAAATGTTTCATTTCTTCAATTGCATAAGATAGTCTTAAATTAATTTCTTTTTTATTATCAGTTCCTCTTTTAATAAGTCTTCTTTTAAGTTCTGTTTTAGATGGAGGCAAAATAAAAAAATCAATTATTTTATCTTTTTTATAATTTCGTCTAATTTTTCTTGCTCCTTTCCAGTCTATATCAAATAATATATGTTTTTTATTTTTTTCAGATTTATGTATATTTTTAAATGGAGAACCATAAAAATTATTAAAATTTTTAGCTGTTTCTATAAAAAAATTTTTTTTTCTTAGTTGTTCAAATTTATTATTTGTCACAAAAAAATAATCTTTTCCATTTTTTTCATTTAATCTTTTACTTCTTGATGTGTAAGAAATAGATAAATTAATATTTTTCATTTTTTTAATTAAAAGTTTACAAAGTGTTGTTTTACCTGCACCGGAAGGTGAAGAAATAATAATTAGTTTATTGTTTTTCTCTATACTCATTTAATTTTCTTTTATGTTCTTCAAAAGATTTAGAAAATATATGTCTATTTAAAGAATTATTAAAAAAATAAAACATAAAATCAGACTTATAATTTTCAAATATTAAATCTAATGTTTTTTTTCCAACATAAGAAATTGGTTTTGGTGGCAGACCATCAATATAATATGTATTAAAAGGATGTTTTACTTCAAGATCTTTAAGTAATAATTTTCTATTAAGATTATAATTTCCATCCGTAATAGCATAAATAACTGTTGCATCTATTTGTAGTTTCATTTTACTATTTAACCTATTAAATATGACTGAAGATATTTTTTTTTTATCTAGATCATCTAAACCCTCTTTTTCTATTAAAGAACCAATGATCATTATTTCTTCTTCAGTATAAACACCAAGTAATTCATTATTAGTGTTATTTTTAAAGTATTGTTTTTTTACATTAACTAAATGTTTTAAGAATGAATTATATTTAGTATCTTTATCATAAAAATAAGTATCTGCTATTATATCTTCATATGGAATTTTGTAAAAATAATTAAAATTTTTAAATAAATTGTTCGTTAGATCTTTTAAGGATGATCCTTCTATAATTATTAATTTTCTTAAAATATTGCTAGGTTTTGATATAATAGCAAATAATTTAATAATTGATATTTTCTTTTCTATACTGAATTCACCAAAGTGAATAAATTTTTTATTAAAAATTAGATTTGTGTTGTAGTACAATTTAGTTAAATAAACTTCAAATTTTGATAAATTTTTAACATTTTTGCTTAAAATATTTTCTATATTTTCACCTTTTTTGATTTCAATTATATTTTTTGTCAATTCAATATTTTTATTAAGAGTATAGTAAAAATATAAAAAAAAGAAAAAAAGTGAAAATATCAATATGATATTAAATACTTTTATATAATAACGCAGTGTTTGTGCCTCCAAAACCGAATGAATTACTTAATGCGTATGAAATATTTTTTTCAAGAGGATCATTTGGTAATAGATTTATATTAGTTGTTTCAATTGGGTCATTTAAATTTAATGTAGCAGGTAAAATATTTTTATTTAAAGACATAATTGAAAATATTGATTCCACACTCCCAGCTGCTCCAAGAAGATGGCCTATGGAAGATTTTGTTGAGCTCACAAAAATATTATGAGTAAATAATCTAGCAATAGAATTTAATTCTATTGCATCTCCTTTAATAGTGGATGTGCCGTGAGCATTAATGTATTCAACTTTTTCTGAAGAAATTTTTGCCATTTCTAATGCATTTTTCATTGCTCTAAAACCACCATCTCCATCCTCAGCGGGAGCAGTAATATGGTGTGCATCTCCTGACATTCCATATCCTATTAATTCAGCATAAATATTTGCACCTCTTTTTTTTGCTGACTCCATTTCTTCAAGAACAAGTACACCCGCCCCTTCACCCATTACAAAACCATCTCTATCTTTATCCCAAGGTCTCGAAGCTTTTTCGGGATTATCGTTGTAAGATGTACTTAAACTTCTAGCAGCACAAAAACCAGCTATGCCTAATTTACAAACTGCAGCTTCTGATCCCCCAGCAATCATTATATCAGCAGCGCCCCTTTTTATCATTTCACCAGAATCTCCAATCGAATGTGCTCCAGTAGCACATGCTGTGACAACAGAATGATTAGGTCCTTTAAAACCATACTTAATTGATATTTGTCCTGAAAGTAAGTTTACTAAAGAAGATGGTATAAAGAAGGGAGATAGTTTTTTTTTATCTTTGTTATTAATTGTAAGAGATCCTTCATAGATAGTTTCTAATCCACCAATACCAGAACCAACAGAAACACCTACTTTTAATTTTTCTTCTTCACTTAAATTTGTTATTCCCGCATCATTAATTGCCATGCTTGCAGCAATAAGACCATATTGGATAAATCTGTCGTTTCTTTTTATATCTTTTAATTCTAAAAAAGATTGAGCATTAAAATAACTATCATCATTTGGGTTGTTATTAATAAAACCAGCTATTTTAGCCGGCAAATCATCAACATTAAAATGTTTAATTTTTTTTATACCTGATTTACATTTAATAAGGTTATCCCATGAGGTTTCTACATTGTTACCAATAGATGTGAGTAATCCTACGCCTGTTACAACTACTCTTCGCATAAAATAAAGTTATTTTTTACTTTGTATAAAATCTATAGCATTTTGAACTGTTTGAATTGTTTCTGCTGCATCATCTGGTATTTCAATTCCAAATTTTTCCTCAAAAGCCATAACTAACTCAACAGTATCCAAACTATCAGCTCCTAAATCATCTATGAATTTTGCCTCTGGGATTACTTTAGATTCATCAATTCCAAGATGATCAACAACAATTTTTTTTACTTGTTCTTGAATTTCACTCATATTTTCTCCTTATAATTGCTTTTAGATTATTATTTGAATGTATGTCAACTAATTAAACCATCAACATTCCACCATTAATATGAAAATTTTGACCAGTTATGTATGATGAATCATCATTTGATAAAAAGTATACCAAATTCGCAATATCCTCTGGTTTACCAAATTTTGACATAGGAATTTTAGACAAATAAGTTTCTTTTTGATTAGAGTTTAATTTATCTGTCATTGGTGTAGAAATAAATCCTGGGGATACAATGTTAACATTGATATTTCTTTTTGCAACTTCTAAAGCAATAGATTTATATAAGCCTATCATCCCAGATTTAGAGGCAACATAGTTGGCTTGACCAGGATTACCAGTAGAACCTACAATAGATGATATGCCAATAATTTTTCCATACTTATGTGTTAACATGTTTGGAAGCAAGGATTTAATTATTTGATAATGTGAATTTAAATTTGTTTGAATTACTTTTGTCCATTGATCATTCTTCATTCTGAAAATTAAATTATCCTCAGTTAGTCCAGCATTATTTACAATAACAGAAATATCTTTATGTTCTTTCGATACTTCATCCAATGTAGTTTGGATATTGTTTTCATTAGATAAGTCAATTTTATAATAATAATTATTTTTTCCATAATTATTTTTTAACTGATCAATTTTTTCATCGGATGAAGAAGTTAAAATTAAAATATAATTTTTTTCTTTAAATTTATTACATATTGCTGAGCCAATACCTCCTGATGCTCCAGTAATAAATATTTTTTTATTTTGATCCATTTTTTAAATCTGCAACTTGATTAATAGAAACAATATCAAAATTTTTTGAGATTCTGTTAATTAAACCACTTAAAATCTTACTTGGACCTATTTCTATTATTTTTCTATGACCCATTTCCTCAAGTTTTTTGATACTTTGTGTCCAATTTACTTTATTCGCCATTTGATTTTGTAAATTTTTTTTAATATTAAAAGTATCTCTATGTATATTAGCGTCACAATTGGAAATTATTTGAATATCATTTTGTATAAAATTTAATTTTTCAATTTCTTGACTTAATTTTTTTTGAGCATCAATCATAAAGTTACTATGAAATGCAGCAGATACGTTTAAAACAATAAATTTTTTAACTCCAAGATTTAAAAAAATATCTTTGCTTTTCTCTAATTCATCTTTTCTACCAGATATAACAATTTGTATTTGAGAATTATCATTTGCTATTTCTAAGTTAAGTTTATTTTCTAAAATAATATTTTGAATTTCATCAGAATTTTTTCCAATTAGAGCTGCCATACCTGTTAAATTTGGTTTCACAGCATCATTCATCAACTCTCCCCTTTTTTTTAATATTAAGCTACATTCTTTTAAACTTATTTTATTACTTGAGGCGATGGCCGAGTATTCTCCTAAAGAATGACCTAGCATCACATTTATTTCTTTTTTAGGAAAATCAGTTTCAGAAATAAACGTCTTAAAAATTGCATATGAGGATGCAAATATGCATATTTGAGTAAATTGAGTCAAATCTAGTTTATTTGTTTCATCATGAAATATTATTTTTCTTATTTCCATATTGGTATAATCTTCTATTTCCTCAAAAGCTTGTTTTGCTATTGTAAAATTATCATGAAAATCTCTAGTCATTCCGGGAGATTGACTACCTTGTCCAGGAAAAATGAAAGCTACCATTTATTCTTGATTTATTTTAAAAAATTAATATATGCAACATCAACTTCTCTTATATTGTAAATATAAGATAAACCGTGGAGTAATATGAATAAATTTGAAGTGGTACTAATTTTTAACCCAGATCTTTCTTCAAATGTGTTCAATTATGAAATTGAAAGCTTTAGGTCAAAAATAATTTCCCAATCTGCTGTAATTATTAATGAAGAAAACTGGGGATTAAGAGATTTAAGTTATAATATAAATAAATTCAAAAAAGCTTTCTATCACTTCTTACAAATTGAAGCTCAAGGCAATATGATTAAAGAAATTAGTAAAGAATTAAATCAATCTGAAAATTTATTAAGATACATATTTATCAAAGTAAAGCAACACCAAGAACTGCCAACAAAATTAAATTATGAAAAAAAATAAATCTAAATATAAAAGAGAGGATAAATCTAACTCACCATTCGAAAACAAAAGAAAATTCTGCCCTTTTAGTAAACCTGGTTCACCAGTTATTGACTATAAAGATATAAGACTCCTTTCACGTTATATTACTGAAAAAGGCAAAATAATACCAAGTAGAATAACGGGTGTTTCGAAGAAAAAACAAAAAGAACTTTCAATAGCTATTAAAAGAGCCAGGTATCTTTCATTAATGTCTTACACTAACAAACCTTTTCAATCATGAAAGTAATATTAACTACAACTATAAAGAAACTTGGTAAAATGGGAGATAAAGTTTCTGTTAAACCAGGATATGCAAGAAATTTTTTATTTCCTAACAAAATGGCACTAAGAGAGAATAAAAAAAATGCCGAATATTATGAAAAAATTAAAGATGAAATTAAAAAAAATGAAGAGATTAAATTAAAAAATGCAAAGGATTTGATAGATAAAATAAAAGATATAAAAATCATATTTAAAAAAGAATCTGATGATAAAGATCAACTTTATGGTTCTATTTCAAAAAAAGAGGTAATGGAATATTTGCAAGATAATGATATTAAAATTAAATCTGATGATTTGTTAATAAGAAGACAAATTAGATCTATAGGTGAGCATAAAATTGAGATAAATCCCTATGAAAATATCAGCACTGAAGTATCTATATTTGTAGAAAAAAATTAATTTATTCACACTATTAATATTTTATTAACCAAATTTCTTGTCTTATTATTGTTCATTTTTTTTAGATGGTTTAATTAGTATTAATGTCATTTGAATTAATTAATTCAAAAAATAAATTATCAATTGAAGACAATTTTTCTAATATTGATGCTGAACTGGCACTTATTGGTTGTATTTTGTGGGATAATAAAAATTATGAAAAGATATCTGATTTTCTCATTGAAAATCATTTTGTAGATGAAACTAATAAAATAATTTATAAAACTATAAAGAATTTGCTTGATAAAAATGTTCTAGTTACACCAATAACTCTAAAAAATTACCTTCCAGAAAACAATGATAATGTAGATAAAGTTAATTATTTAAACCAACTGAAAGATAGTACTCCATCGACTCAAAATACCTATAATTATGGAAAAATTATATATGATTTATATGTCAAAAGAAATTTAGTTAGCGTTGCACATAATTTAATTCAAGAGACTAGTTCAAATACAGATATTACATCAGAAAG
>MDTB01083960.1_pt1 | contig 16847 bp, 15 predicted proteins | sample 811161 | NCBI WGS metagenome assembly MDTB01 (sample SAMN05326650, study PRJNA326480) | marine metagenome | isolation source: seawater | place: Mediterranean Sea | collected 2009
CAGGTCAAGACGGTTATTATTTAGCAAAATTTTTACTTGAAAAAGATTATGAAATTCATGGAACTGTCAGAAGGTCATCAAATATTAATACCCTAAGAATTGATGATTTAATTTCGGAGTATTCTCCTACAAATAAATTCCATCTCCATTATTCAGATCTTTTAGATTCAGCCTCTTTATATAATCTAGTTAGTTCAATTAGCCCTGATGAAGTTTATAATCTTGCAGCTCAATCTCATGTGGCGGTCTCTTTTAAAAATCCTATATTTACTACACAAACTGGAACATTAGGTTCAGTATCTTTATTAGAGGCAGTGAAGCATGCAGACAAACAAATAAAATATTATCAGGCATCCTCGTCTGAAATGTACGGAGGAGCGGCAAAAGAAAAGTTAAATGAAAAATCTTTATTTGATCCAAAAAGCCCATATGCAGCATCAAAAGTTTTTGCACATAATATTACAAAACTTTATAGAGATTCATATGATTTGTTTTGTGTAAACGGCATTCTTTTTAATCATGAGTCACCTCATAGAGGAGAAACATTTGTTACAAGAAAAATTACAAAAGCGGTTACAAGAATCCATTATGGTTTACAAAAAAAACTCACACTTGGTAATTTAGATGCATCTAGAGACTGGGGTTTTGCAGGTGATTATGTTGAAGGAATGTGGCTAATGATGCAACATAAATCAGCTAGTGATTGGGTTCTTGCTACTGGTGAAACTCATACAGTTAAAGAATTTCTTGATCATGCGTTTGGCAGATTAAATCTTGAATGGGAAAAATATGTGGATATATCGGAAAAATACTTAAGACCAAATGAAGTTGAATATTTACTTGGTGATTACTCAAAGGCTGAAAAAGAATTGGGGTGGAAGCCTAAAACCTCCTTTGAAGAATTGGTAAATCTAATGGTTGATAACGATTTAGAACAAGCAAAAAAAGAAAGTGTACTTTTTAAAGAAGGCCTTCTAAAGCCTACTTGGGAACATCCTGAAAAACTTTAAATAATATTTTTTTTATACCATTCAAAAGTTTTGGTAAGTCCATCATTTAATTTTGTATAGCTTTTCCATCCTAAATTGTTAATTAAAGAGCTATCAAGCAATTTTCTTGGATTACCATCTGGTTTTGTTTCATCATGTGATATTTCTCCTTGGTAACCAATAATTTTTTTGATACTTATTGCAAGATCGTTGATTGAAATTTCATTACCAGATCCAATGTTTATCAATGTTTCTTTTGTGTCATGGTCTAGTAAAAACTCTATTGCATTTGCCAAATCGTCAACATAAAGAAATTCTCGTAAAGGATTACCAGTACCCCAAATTTGAAAGATTTTTTCACTATTCATTTTTGATTTATACATTCTTGAAATTAATCCTGGGATAACATGGCTTGTAGTTTCAGAAAAATTATCATTTGGACCATATAAGTTAGTTGGCATGAGATTGATTATTTTATGTCCATACTCTTTTGTCATAGCATCCCCAATTTCAATTGAAGACAATTTAGCCATGGCATATGGAGAGTTAGTAGGTTCTAAAGCTCCAGACATTATTGATTTTTCGTTTATTGGGTTATCAGCATTTAATGGGTAGATGCAGCTCGACCCAAGGTTTAAAATTTTAATTTTATTATTTGAAATACAAGATTCAAGAATGTTCATATTTATTTTTAAATTATCAATGATAAATGATGTTCTTTGAGTATCATTTGCATAAATGCCACCAACTTTTGCGGCTGCATTAATAAGTACATCAGGCTTTACATCGGAAATAAGCTTCTTTGTTTCTTCAATAGAAAATAAATTTGTGTCATTTCTTGTAGATTTAAATAATTTATCTATTTTTGTTGAGCCATCTAAAATTCGGCATACGGCGGAGCCAACGAGACCATTACCACCCAAAACTAATACATTTAATTTAGACATTATCTTTATTCAATAATAACTATTATCTATTTAAGTTACGATTTTTTACTCTTTAAATTAATTCAAATATAAGTATTAATTGTATTTTATAATTGAGCTATGAAAGATACTCTTCCGTATTTAATCAATTTACCACCTTTTATGCAGAAGGATATTGAATTTAGCTCGTTCAGTTTATTAAAGAAATTTATTTTTGTTATTAAAGGTAAATTTATTGCATTTATAATTAACAAAACAAATGGAAGATTGTTTTGTACTTTTATAAACTTTTTTTTCAGGTCAGATGGAAAAATAATTTATGACCAAGGAAAATATCATAAAATAAGTAAAAATAATGATAATATTTATTACCCCAATAAAAGAATACTTCGATCAGTAATTGATTATAAATCAAATCTAAATCGCTTATTTTTAACTTATTGCTTACATAAAATAAATTTTGATGAGGACAATGTAGTCATTGATTGCGGATCTAACGTTGGTGAATTGTCAAAGGCGTTGAAGTTAAAAAATATTAAATATAAGTATTTTGCATTTGAGCCTGACAAAGAGACTTTTGAATGTTTAGAAAAAAACTGTTCTGAAGATTCTGCAGAATTATTTAACAAAGGTTTATCAAATAAAGAGGGTGTAAATAAATTTTATCTAGATAATTATGGAGGGAATTCTTCTTTAGTTTATTTTGGAGAAAATAATTTCATAGAAATTGAAACTGTAAGATTAGATAGTTTGAATTTTGAGAAAATTAAACTGCTCAAGATTGACGCAGAAGGTCACGAGCCTGAAGTTTTAACAGGTGCAATGAATCTTTTCGATAAGATTGAATATATTTCAATTGATTTTGGTGCGGAAAGAGGTACTGATGAAGAAATGACAATTGTTCCGGTAAATAAAATACTAAATGACAACAACTTCAGTCTCATTGCGTTTAGTGAATACAGGCTTGTAGGTTTATATAAAAATAACAAAATTCAGGAGTAAATTACTTTGAATGATAAATGGATTGATGGGCTTGATGAAAAAACAATATATTTTTTAAACTCTATTAAAAAAGAAGAAAATAATTTTACATTTTATCCTGTAAAAAAAGACTTCACAGAGATTGGGGAAAAACTTAATTTAGGATTTAGTTGTTATGCCCTCAAATTATTTCATATATTAAACATATGGAAAGAACTTGATGAAAAAGACACAAATGGATGGAAGAATTACTTAAATAGTTTCCAAAAGGATTATAAATCATATCCATTAAATTCATTTATTGATGACGAATTTCTAAATGGTTATGAAAGATTAGAAATTTCGCAAAATGTTAAATTTCGAATAAAGAGATTAATTAATAAAGTCTCCACAAAAAATTATGAACTGAAAAATGAAAAAATTAATACTTCAATAAGAGCAGAAACCAAACAAGCAATATCAAGTTTATATGAAGTTAAATCTACAAATTTTAAATCGTATACTGATTTCCCAAAAAAACCAAAAGATATTGAACTATTCTTAAGAGGATTAGATTGGAGTTCACCATGGTCATCCGGGGCTCAATATGCTGGAATTTGTGTATTTGCTCAAACACAACAATATGAAGAAAAAGAAAGAACACTAAATTACCTAAAAGAATTTTCCGATAAATTAGTAAATACTGAATATGGAATATATCAGAAAGGCAATATAACAAATTCTAGTGAAACAATAAATGGAGTAATGAAAATATTAACTGGTCTCGACTGGATTGGAAAAGAGATACATTTTCCTGAAAAATTAATTGATTTGTGTTTAAATAGTACACCATCACAAGAGGGATGTGATTTAGTAGATATTGTTTATGTTCTTTATCGATGCTCTCTTCAAACTTCTTACAAAAGGAATGATGTAATAAATTATTTAAAGGATTTAATCTCTTTGATTAAACATCATAGTTTTGAAGATGGAGGTTTTTCTTATTTTATCAACAAAAGTCAAACCCATTATTATGGCTTAAAAATTTCAACTGGTTCAAATTTACCAGATCTACATGGAACAACTTTACTAGTTTGGGCTTTATCAATGATTTTTAATACAATCGAGCCTGAAGATTCAAACTGGAATGTCTTAAAACCATAAAACTACTTGTATCCAATGATTAATGAATGGGGTATTTTGTAACCATACTTTTCTATTTTAATTTTGTAGTTATTAAGTACTTTTACATTTTTAAATCCAACAGTTTCCATCATTAGTTTCACTGAGTCATTTGTGTACCTAAAAAAATTACCTCCTGCTCCCGTGTACTCTAGTAGAGCCTTTCTTCTTTGAAAAAAAGGTGAATTGATTGTATTAGAAATATCAATAATACAAAAATTGTTTGTTTTAAAATACAGCTGTTCTATTGCAGTTATGGGATCTCTCAAATGTTCTAGTAATGAACCACAAAAAGTAACATCAAAATTATCGAATTTAGTTAGATCATAGATAGAGCCGTATTCAAAATCTATGTTTAAATTAAACACTTTTTTTATAAAAAGGAATTTATTTGAATTCTCTAGACCTAATTCCTTATACTCTGCTGAAAGTAAGTCAAAGTCATTATGTGATTGATATTTTTCTGAATATTCATTTTCGAAAGAATTAAGCACTTCAAAAGCAACAGAGCTATCATATTTGTTAATATCAACTCCTAAAACATAATCTGCTCCAAGTTCCTCCATAAAATATCTTGAAAAGAAACCATCTGAACATCCAACATCGAGTACTTTCATATTATCTAATTTTGGGAATGATAATTCATTAATAAGACTTGTATAGTCGTATGTTCCTTTAGTTTTTATATTATTAATCTCAAACGTGTGATACCAGGTTCCCAATTGAAGAATCTTATTTGCTGAGTCTAGGTTTTCCATTATCTACGAATAATAACATAATAATTTTTTAGAATTCTTCATCAATTTATAGTTAATTTATTCAACACTCTTACGTAAAAGAAATACAGTTTTTTATTCAAACTTTTTATTTTGTACTTAAGCTTTAATTTATTAACTAGGTACATTGTTTGTATTTTTTTTGGTTTCGAAGTAAATTTTATCTTTGTTGAGTTAATTTCACTTTGTCTAATTTTATTAATCCACCAGTTAATATTTAGTTTTTCTAAATTTATTTCTTCAAGGTTTAAGTTATTTGAAAACTCATTTAGTAAATCAAGATTTATTTCATCATAAGAATTTACAAATAAAATTGGAAGCCCTTCAAGATTTTTATAAGTTTTATGTTTTTTAATTATTGGAATACATCCTGAATAAAGTGATTCATATATTCTGTGAGTATCAATTCCATTACCCCATGGACATAAAACAAACTTATATTCACTTAAATCTTTTTTGTAATCCTCATTATTTAGAATTGGGTTTTTAATAATAGACCATTCTTTATTCTCGAATTTCTCGTAAAGTTTTGTTCTCTCCTTATAGTTTGTATTTTTATTGAAATTGATGTAAATGGCATGTTTTTTTTGTTCAAAATTCTTGTTATCAAAAGGACTATCAAAGTCATTAAACGCTAAGTTTTTCTTTGAGAATGGATTTGATAAACCAAGCGGTATAGGAATTAAATCATTTCTATCGACATTTATATTGATAGCGTACCAAGTTGAAATACATGATGGTTTTTTTCTATACAAATTATTTTGAATAATCCTGTCTGATTGATTAGAAATTAATTTTATATTTTTAAACTTACATTCTCTAACCTTTAAGAAGAATTCTTCTAACAAATCTGAATGACAATAAACAAGATCATTTTCATAGAGTGTGAATGTATCTAAAGAAAAAGTAATTGAAGAAAATTGATCATTTATTGTCTTAAAAATAATTTTTTTGTTTTGACTACTGAATGCGTTGAATTGTTCCTCAGAAACCGATTGGGAAAATATTAAATCACAGTTTTTAGCAAAATTGTTAGAAAATATTATTTCTTGGTTCATTTGTTTATTTATAAAACTCAGTTTATGTCATTCCATTATATATTTTTATAATTATCATTATTTTGAGTGATAAATTTTCTTTACTGTTTTGATAAAAATTATAGAATTCAAGGTAATAATTCAATATTTTCATTGTTGGAAAATGTGACAGAAAAAATTAATATTTTTATCATTCACTCAGACTCAGAAGATGCAGGTTTTCTTGATACAAAAATTCTTGAACATAAAAACTTAAATAATATTTTTTTAAAAAAATTTAAGGGAACACATAACTACCCAAATCTTGAAGAAGTACATGTTTCCTCAGCCACCTATTTTCGATTATTCTTATCTGATTATATTGATAACACAATAAATTCACTTATATATCTCGATGCTGATTTTATATGTGTGAATGATCCAGTTCCTGTCCTAAAAAATAAAATTAATTTATTATCAAAGTCAGACTCAATTATTGCCTGTACTACAGAATTTGGGCTTGATTCACCAGAGAATTTAAATCGGTTTGGACTTGATCCGGTTAAGTATTTTAATGCAGGTTTTATGATTATCGATTATCAAAAATGGAATAAAAATAATACCTCAGCAGAGTTAATAGATAAATTAAATCAAAACTCTTTTAATTTAAAATACTGGGATCAAGATTTATTGAATATTCATTTTTATGGAGACTTCTTAGAATTAGAAAAAAATCTTAATTATCAATTTCAATATAATTTATTTAAAAAAACTGAGAGCACCTATGAAACAAAAGAAGAAATATTTTTCATCCATTATTCAGGAAAATTTAAACCTTGGTCTGTAAGAGGTGCGCTGGAGAAAAACTCAGATTTTTATCATGATACTTATAGAAGAATAAATGGCAAAAAATATCACATTTATAACAATTGGAAAATGAATACCTTCAAACAGTTACTCACAATAGTTTTTAATGGAGAAATTCTCTCAGCTCGATATCCTCTAAGCCTTTTTTATTACTCTATAATTTCACTTTTTCTTCGAAAAAGTGAAACGTTTTAATATTTAGAGCTTTTTTTCAGGAATATGTAGGTAAACGGTAATAGAATATAGAAAATATTTAAGTATGGTAAACGTAAAGGAAATTGATTATTTTTAATATCATCAAAATATTTGAGACATTCCTCCATTGATGACACATTTATAATTTGATTATCATCTAATGAAAATATTTCAATAGTATCTGCATTAAAAAATACTTCTAGTTCGCCATTTACTAGTTCAATCCTTGATTCTTTACTATAAGCTACATCACACAATTTATTTACTGAATCAGTACAATCTGAATCGACATCAAACAAACTATTATTCAATTCACACAATACTGATGTTTCATTTTGAGTTGCAATGAGATCATTTCTTAAATCATTTACTTCTTTTGGAAAACCAAGTAAATAAGAAACTGTAACTATATAAATTAATACAAACAGGTATTTGGAAAAATTCATTTTGCTTAGATAGTTAATAGTTACAAAAATAAAACTCAATGAAAGAAAAAAAGAATAATAATAGGTTTTAACCATGTCACCACTAGTTGGATCAAATTGTATAAATAAAGAAATAAACAGCATTGTGAGAGAACCAATAAAAACAGAAGTGGTGTATTTCCTGTATCTTTTTTGTGTAAAAGCAGAAACAACAAGAAAGAAATAAAATACAATAGTTAGCAATATGCCTATGTGAGCTCTGTCTTTAGAATTATTTATTACGTGCCTATTTTGTTTAAAACCACTTTCATCGTTATTCCAATAAATGTTGAAATAATCCCCAAAAGTATCAAGTAAAGTTATACCAATAAAAGAATCTGCATGGTTGTTTGAAAATGGATTAGTATAAATTCTTACGGGATCAATATTATAAGCGAAACTCATTTCAGCATTATTCTTATATCCCTCAGGTGATTGATGTTGAAAAGTATATAAACTATTATGTGAATGACTTTCAATAAAAATACCAGCGGTAAATATTGTTCCAAGAATAAAAATAACAATAAGTTCTCTTTTGTTTATTTTTAATAAGTGTGTGTAGTTTAAAATAAGGTATATAAAAATCATTAGGGATACAGTTGCTTTCGAATTTACAATTATTGAGAGAAGAGGTATTGAAATTAAAAGATATTTGTAATCTTTTCGTTCTTCATACTTTTTAATTAAAAATAAAACCCATGGTAATAAGCTAAAACACAATATTTCAGGTTTGAAAATAAGTCGAGTTGCAAGCAAAGGAGGAAAAAAGTTCAAACATGTAAATGTTAAAAAGATTGCATTTGATTTAAATTTATATTTTTTTAATAGATAAAACATACCTAACAATCCAAATACGTAAAAGATAAAATTACCTATTTGTATCGTATTACTAAGGAACTCATCATAAAAAAATAAAAATCTATCCCCATCTCTTAATTTTGTTATTAATGAAATCACGAAAAAGTAGAATACACCTTGTTCAAGATTAGTGACGTCATGAAATCCATAAAAATATTCAATATATACTTTGTATCTATCAAAGTCAGGACCAGAAGTAGAAATGTAATATAAATTACCAAGACTAAAAGTGATAACGGATGAGCTTATAAATAACAGTAAAGGTATTACATTGTTGGTTTTCAAACTATTTATGAATTTCACAATAACCTAAATCAAATTCTGGATTTAAATAAGGATCAATTTTTATACAAGTATATAAATTTTCTACATTACTATTTCTGATTAAATTTAAATCACTTATTACAAAATGGTTTGGTTTTTCATCATCAATCTCTTTTTGGACTGAATATGTTTCACAGAATTCTCTGTTACCAAATTCACCACTATATCTTCCAATTCTCATACTGTTTATTTTTCCACCCATATCTAAATAATGCATTGAAAATATTAAAGGATCATCAACATAGTAAAGATTTTCTTTATGAAAACACCTTTCGTCAGGCAAAATATAAAGAATCCCGTTATCAGGATTTATAATATTTTTTGATTCATCGATTAAATGTATTGGTTTTTCCAAGTTATTAAACCAATATTTTTCGTAGTTATTATATAAATTACTAATGTCAGTTAATTGAAATAAAGAAATCAAAATAAATAAAAAAATCGAAATATTTTTTTTCAATTTTGCAATTGTAATTAATAAGCAAAAAAATAGTGAGTAATAAAAAATCCAAGAAAACCTACCATTTGATCTAAAAATACTAATTATTTCTCTAAAAATTATTGGATATTCAAACTCAAATATCTGTTTATGAGCAATTTTCCAATGATTTCCAAAAGATAAAACTAATAAAACAAACGAGCTTACTACAAGGGTTTTATATGTCCTTAATTTGTTTATTAAATAACGAGGTTTTATTAAAAAAACGAATAAACTCAATATTATTCCCAAACCTAAATATGCATAACCTTCATGATCATAATTAATATAAGGTTCATAGCAAAAGAATCTATCATTAATAAAGTCAATTGGATATCTACTACAAAAAAATGAATTAAATTCTGCACTCCATCTCCCTCTATAAGAATCAGGATTACTTACATACTTAAATGGTGAATAGATAAAAATAAAATAACTAATAATTATTAATAAGTATGTTGCTAGGCCTTTAAGAGCATTCTTTGTATTTTTTGTATAAATAAGTTTTATAAATAAAAATCCTAGGAAAACAGAAAGCATAAAAGTTAGATAAGGTTGAACAAAAAGAGAAAACCCTGTAAGAATTGAAAATTTAGTAAAGTTTTTACTACCATTTTTCTCAGTTAATAAGTAGTAATATAAGCATCCAATTATCATCCAATGAGAACTTAAAGCAATATGATAAACCATTCTATTTATCATCAGCGGATTAGTTATAACTAGCAATATAGAGAGAAAAAAAACAATTGGGTTTTTAATCTTTAAAACAACAAGTATTTTTCCTGTAAAAATTGCACTAAGCAGAAAGCAAACAAAGTACAAAAAAGGAAATGGATTAATTATATATATACCAAAAATTGATTTCATTATTTTCAGTGGCAACAAATATGCAGGAATAAAGTTTAACAAAATAATTGAAAAGTCTTTTTGAGGATAAATATTATCAACTTCAGAAAGCGGAAATTGCCAGCTACTATTCATGAATGCTTTGTAGCTTGTCATATCAGAAACATGATCAGCAAAGTAAAAGAAACCAGTCATATTTGTGAAGAATTCCAATGTAAATATTGAGAAACAAGCGACTATAGAAGATACAAATGCTACAAATATATAATTTTTAGAATTTATCTCTGAAGTTAAAATTAATTTTTCTTTTGAAATAATTTACCTTTTTATAATTATCTTAATCAAAATTTTTAATAGGATTATCCTGTTTATTGATGATATTAAACATCAAAAATTAAAAATTTTTAAACTAGTGATTATAAATTAAATCATATTTACCGGAGTTTTAGATGAGTAAAGATTTTTGGAACGATAACATGCCACCTGGATATTATGACAAAATTTTAAAAGATGGTTTACAAAAATCAAGGGGAATCCAAGCTAACTGGCACAATATAACATTTACTAAAATCCAGAAATTAATTCATCCAAATGATAAACACTTAGACTACGCCTGTGGACCAGGCACTTTTATTGGCCTCTATCTATATAAAAATTCACAAGGTGTTGATATATCAGACGGACAAATTCAATTTGCTAAAAACAATTATGGGGATAAAGGAAAATTTATCACAGTAACTGAATTTTTGGAATCCAATGAAGAGAATAAATATGACAAAATCACTGTTCTAGGTTTATTAGAGTTCCTAGAGGATGAAGATAATTTTGAAATTTTAAAAAATTTATATAATCGCTTAAATAAGAACGGTCAGTTGTTACTTACAACACCAAACTATAGAAGTTTTATGTATATTTTGGAAAAAATTCTAAATAGGTTTGGGGAAGTTGGTTATAAAAATCAACATATAAACAGATTTACCGTACCAAGTGTAAAAAAATTTATGAATGATTCAAATTTTCAAAATGTTAAGGTTAGTAAATTTTTAAACTTCGGTATAGTATTTTCCATTTTGAGCATAAGTTTTGGACAGTATATTGAAGAATTGATTGAAAGAATATTTAATGGATTTTTTGGTTATTTATTATTAATCAAAATTACTAAATAATCAAAAACATATCAATTTAATTACTTTCAAAATGTTATCATCAATTAACGTGAGTTCTAATATATCAAGCCTTAGCATTGTTTTACCAACAATAAACGAATCCGAGAATCTAAAAATTTTAATTCCCGAAATTACAATGGTTATTCAAAATATGGGATTAAAGAATTACGAAATTCTAGTTGTTGATGATGGTTCCACAGATAATACATTTGAGTTAGTCGAAGAACTTAGAATAAATGATATTAATCTTAAACTTATTAAGAGAACTAAAAATCCATCACTCCCATTATCTATTTTGGAAGGAATAACAAAATCACAATCAGAGTATGTAATGTGGTTAGATGCTGATAACTCTATGAATGCAACGTCTGTAAAAAAGTTAATTGAGCAAATAAATGAAAAAAAAGATTCAGTTGTAATTGGTTCCAGGTTCACAGATGGCGGAGGGTACAAAGGTGTGAAAGATTTAAGTGAAAAATCGATATTTAGTGCAATTAGAAATGTTAATGATTCAAATGATTCTGTTTTAGGAATGATTGCTTCAAACTTATTTAATAAATTTTTAATTGCTTTATTAAACCTAGGAGTTAAGGATATAACTAGTGGTTTCATAGTTGGGAGAAAAGAAGTATTCAATGAAGAACCATTTTTAATAGCGGATTATGGTGATTATTTTATCTACCTTGTAAATGATCTAAAAAAAAATAAAGTTGACATAGTAGAGGTCGGTTACATTTGCCAAACTAGAATATTTGGTGAAACCAAGACGGCATCAAGTATCACCCAGTTATTCAGACGAGGTATTCCCTATCTTAAGGCAGTAGTTCACTGTAGAATAGACGGGTATGGAAATAAGAGACAAAAAAAATAACTTATTAGCTTTAATAATAAGAGATAACGAAATTGTCAAAGAAAAGTATTTTGCAACAGAAAACAATTATGATTTTCAACTCGCTGCTTTTAATTTAAAAAATAAGACTGTAATAGAGAGACATATCCATAATGAGCAAAATAGAAATATTAAGACAACATCTGAAGTTCTTATAGTTTTAGAAGGAGAGTTGAAGGTTGAAATTTTTGATTATGAGTTAGATCTAGTAGAAACTGTAAATGTTTTTCAACACGATACAATTGCATTGTTTGGTGGTGGTCACGGTGTTGAGGTAAAACAGGATACAAAATTTATTGAAGTCAAACAGGGCCCATATGATCCAGAGACAGACAAAAAAAGATTTTAAATGATAAAAGTTTTTGAACCTAAATTATCAATTTCTAATAAATTAGCTGTATTTAGTTCAATAATGAAAAATGAAATTTCAGGAAGTAGCCCAATAGTTAAAACGTTTGAGGAAAATATAGCTAAAGAGTTTGATAGAAAATATGCTTCCGCTGTTTCAAATGGATCTGCAGCACTAGATCTTGCATTACAATCACTCAACCTATCTGATGAGGATGAAATAATTATTCCATCGTTCACAATAATTTCAGCTTTAGCAGCTGTTGTAAGATCTGGTGGAAAACCAGTATTCTGTGATGTTGATCATAAAACTTGGAATATGACGATAGATAATGTTAAAGGGTTAATAACTAATAAGACAAAGGCTTTACTTCTTGTTCACACTTACGGGTTACCAGCAGATGCATCTGAAATTGAAAAATTATGTTTAGAAAACAATATTGAGGTAATTGAGGATGCTGCAGAAGCTCATGGTCAATATTATGAAAATAGAAAATGTGGATCATTTGGTAAAATTTCAACAATGAGTTTTTATGCAAATAAGCATGTTACTTCAGGTGAAGGAGGAATGATACTAACAAATGATGAAGATGTTTATAAAAAAATAAATCAAATGAAAAATTTAGACTTTTCCCAGGAGCGCTTTAAACATAAAAATTTATATTGGAATTATAGATTAGGTGGTCTTCAAGCAGCACTTGGAAATTCACAGTTAAAAAATATGAAGCAGACAATTAGTCAAAAAATTGAACAAGGTAATTATTACAATAAGCTATTCAAAGATTATTTAGACATTTTACAAATCCCTGAGCTATCTTACAAAGGGTCTGCAAACCATTATTGGGTTTATGGCATTGTTCTCAACAAACAAGATGTAAGAGACAAACTGATAAATAAATTGATGAATCAAGGAATAGAAACTAGGCCTTTCTTTCACCCGCTTCATTTACAAGATGCTTTGCCAAAAAAATTTTCAAATAATTTGAAACTACCAATTTCTGAAAATATAGGAAAAAATGGTTTATATCTTCCACTTGGGAATCATTTAAAAAAAAGTGATCAAAATTTTATAGTGAAAACACTCTTAAATTCAATCTAAATACTGTCAATAAAATTTACTTATTTGATTCTTCAATAACTGTATAACCAAAAACAGTTGAAAATCTAGGGTTGATATATTCAAGATTTGTACATTCTAAATTTATCCAACATCTATCTCCATCTAAAGGACCAACACCCCAGTCTTTGTTTTCAATGTAATTAATACCGCTGAAGTTAATTTTTATTGAGTCAACAGGTGAGCTTATGAAACTTTTATGAGAATTTAAGGGAACCAATAAAAAATTTGATACAAGTACTAATGTTAAAAAGATTAAGTTGAAATTGTTAATTTTAAAAAATTTTATATCTTTATTTGTATTACTCTCACTCATATTTATTGCAGTCACTGTAATCAAAAAAACTGGAATTAAAAAACGTGGAAGTGGAGATGAAAATATGAGTGCAACAAAACAAATTGTTGCAAAAACATATACGTAAAAATTTTCACTTGAAATTTTATTTCTACTTTTTAAAAATAATAAATTTAAAAAATAAATTATTAGAAATGAAGTTATGAAATTAAGTAATATATTTCTATTTTCAACAACAGCATACCAATTTGTAAACCAATTTGTAAATCCATCATCTATAAATAAAGCCTTATTAAATATTTTTGTCTCAGTATAAAATTCATTAAAGAATTTTGGAGTAAACCAATTCAAGTTTTCAAAACAGGTTTGAGAGACTGGAAAAATTATACAACCAGATAAAAATAAACTTTTTAGCAACCACGATATTAAGACGAAAACTTGTATGTAAAACGTTTTTGTCTTTTTTATTATTTTCAAAATCTCTTCTTTATGGACAAATAAAAGATATATATATGGAATTATTAAAAGTGCTCCAAATACTTTGAGTTGAAAACAAAATAAAATAATCCAGTTTAAATATAAAAAGTCTGTTGATTTAATTTTTTCACTTAATGACAATCTAAAAATTAATAAGAATCCTATAAAAAAGATAATTGAAAATGTTATGTCAGGTTTACCAACTCCTTGTATATAAATAAATCCATTTCTTCCTCCACCAAATCCAAAATTGTCTAAAATTGAGAAAATTATAATATTTAAAGAGATAACTTTATCGATTAGATTTTCACTATATATAAATAGGTGTACTAAAAAAGTATAAAATGCAGCAATTGAAGCAAGTTGGACAAAATGTAAAAAAATAAAATTGTTATTTAACCACAATAGTGAAGAAATATAATCATTAATCGACCCCAAGCCGAGAGGCTGAAATATATTTGATAGCCCTATAACTATCTTTTCGTTTTGTAGCCAATTTTGAAAATTTAAGTGATAGTATCCAGAATCATAATGGAATCCAACATTATACGATGAAATAGAAAGGATTGATGGAATTAATATGTTTGTTACAAACTTTGTAGTTTTATCTTTAATATTGAATTTGTAAAACAAATTTATTATTAAAAGTAGTGAAACAAAAATAATTGGAATTATTGAATCAAGTTTTGTAAAAAAGTTCAAAATGAACCCAAGATTCCCTAGAAGAATTAATCCAAAAATTGCATAAAAAGTTGAAACTGGAAAGCCTAATATTCGTTCCTTAATTAGTTTCTTTCTGTTTGAAATAAAATTAGGAAATAAAAAAACCCCTCTACCAAGAAAATATAAAAAATTATAAAAAATAACATTTAAGAAAATTGTCATATGTTAGATAATAAGTTTAGATTGTATTTATATTTCAAAAATGCCCATCATCCAGTTTTCATAGCGAATTGACAGCCTGCATCCGCAACTTGATCTAAATTATCTGTTATTTTTATCGTAAATAAATAATTTTCTTGCTCAGTTTTTGCACTATTGTTTAATTCGTATGAATATATGTGATTTTCAAAAGAGTCTAAAAATTTATAGTTTTTTGAATTTACTCTGGAATTTACTTTATATGAAACAACGACATCCGTTTCTTTTAATATTTTTATGTCTACTTCTTGAATACTGGCACTTCCGGCATTTATTTCATAATTGAGAATTAATGTATCTTCAATATGAACATTAGTAGGACAATTTAAGAACTCTATATTTGGTTTTATGTAACTATTTTGATCAATAGTTTCATTATTTGAACAAAAAACTAATAATAAAAATATCCAAAGTATGAAACCTTTTTTATTTTTTTTCATGATTTAGGTGATAATTATAACAATTTAAAATAGCCGAATTCCATATTTGATAATAAATAAAATTTTATTTTTTTTTGATTAGTATCTTTTAAATATGCTTTTATTATTTAGATTTGTCGGGTTGTTTATATTAAATTTTTTTACTATTAATCAGAGCGTCAGCATTGATACCCAACAATTACTTGAAGACCTAAGACCTATAGTTGATCTAAGCGAGAGTGAAGTTATTTTTACTTACTATCTAATTTGCTTAACTGTGTCTTTGGTTACATTAGTTTTGATATATACATTCAAGCCTTTTATTGAAATATATTTGTTGCATTATTTTCGATTTAGTTTTTATATTTTGGTTAATTTAATATCCCTATCTTCGGTGTATATTATTTTTAGAGTTTATGGATACTCGCGATTATATTTATTAATTTATGTTTTTACATCATCTGTTTTTTTAGTTTTGTCAAAGAGAATTATAAGTAATTGATAAATATGGGAACAAAATGCAATTTTTTCCTTATTTAAATTATTTTTTAATTTATGCAATTTTTTATATTTATTTTTATTTTGTTGGAAGATCATTTCACATTTTGGAAAATAGACTTATTTTTAAATCATCGACCGTTCCTGATAAAGTAATTTTTACTCAATCAAATTATCTATACCCAATAGTTGGGTGTGCACTTGTTGGAAATATTCTAATTTTAATAAATTTCTTTTTTGGACTTGAGAATAATTTCACTTATTTATTACTTTTTTTAATGCTGATTCCAAATTTTCTAAAAATAGATCAATTAAGATTCAATATAAATTTTCAAAATTTTATAAACTACTTTTTAATTCCTGGAGTCTTAATTGTTAGTACGTTCAATACTGGTTGGCATTATGATGCAGGTTTTTATCATTTAAACCATCAACACTGGCTTCAACAGTCAAACATAATCGAGGGTATGGTAAATATACACTGGACTTTCGGAATGTCTTCAATTTATGAATACCTCTCAGCAATTTTATGGTTCGGAGATAAGTTCTTTCTATTGCACTTTCTTAATTTATTATTTATACAGACCTTTTATATTGTTTTGCTTGGAGACATTTTAGGTGATAATAAAGTTCTCAAGAATTCATCATTTTTTTTACTGGTCTTTTCACTTCTCGACAATTTTGGTATTTATGGTGGTAGGAATGGTTTTTTATTCATTCAAGGCGTAACAAAGCAAGACACTACTGTCGCAATATTATTCTTGTTGATTTCAAGAGCCATACTTATTCATTTAAAAGATAAAAATATTAATTTTAAAGATATTTCTTTAATTTCA
>MDTB01120979.1_pt1 | contig 16843 bp, 16 predicted proteins | sample 811161 | NCBI WGS metagenome assembly MDTB01 (sample SAMN05326650, study PRJNA326480) | marine metagenome | isolation source: seawater | place: Mediterranean Sea | collected 2009
AATAGGAGTGAGGTATTCCAAAGTCAGGACACAAGTAGCAGATCTGAACGCTCTTCTGAATAACAATCTGCAAGGAATAACCACAATCAAATCCTTCACTGCTGAAGGTAGAGAGGCTGCTAGGGTCAGTGAGGCATCGGAGTCTTACAGGGAGGCAAATAAGGAGGCAATCAGATTATCTGCATCTTTCGTCCCAATAATCAGGATGGCTATCCTGTTTGCATTCTCTGCCAATATGCTGGTAGGAGGATGGATGGCGCTGGACGGCAGGATTAGTTTAGGGGCTTACTCGGTTATCGTTTTCATTACCCAAAGACTTCTGTGGCCACTTACTAGACTGGGTGAGACGTTCGATCTCTACCAGAGAGCCATGGCATCTACTACTCGGGTGCTAGATCTGTTGGACACTGAAGTCGGCATAGTGGAGGGAGATGTAAAACTGAAAGATGTCAGTGGAGAGTTAGAATTTAGAGATGTTGAGTTTTCATACCCAGACAGGGAACAAGTACTCCGGGGCCTAAATCTAATAGTTCCAGCGGGCCGTACTGTAGGCTTGGTCGGGCCAACAGGTTCAGGAAAGACCACATTGATCAGGCTTTTGATGAGGTTCCATGACCCTCAATCAGGTTCTGTCTCCCTAGATGGCCATCAAGTACGTGAGTTGACCCTCAATTCACTCAGAGGATCTATTTCCCTAGTCAGTCAGAACACCACGCTTTTTCCGGGATCCGTATTTGAAAATATCAGATATGGAAATCCCGAAGCCTCTCTGGATTCCGTAGAAGATGCGGCTCGTATAGCAGAGGCTACTGAATTCATTGCATTACTGCCCAATGGTTGGCAAACTGATATCGGAGAAGGAGGACACAGACTTTCTGGAGGTCAGAGGCAGAGAATTGCAATCGCCAGAGCTGTTCTCAAAGACGCCCCGGTTCTAGTCCTAGACGAGGCCACCAGTAATGTGGATAACGAGACAGAGGCCGCGCTGAAGAGGTCCATTTCTCAGATATCAAAAGGAAGGACAACTCTGATTATAGCACACAGACTTTCTACGGTAAGAAATGCGGATATCATCGCTGTCCTCGATAAGGGAGAAATCTCAGAAACGGGAACTCACGAATCCCTGTTGGAGGAAGACGGGATTTACTCCCGACTCTGGGCTGTCCAGACAGGTGAATGAGGAAATCTACCTTAGGAGTAATTAGAAGAAACTCTCTGGCAAGCTCATGGAAGATGGGCAAGAATTTCCACAAACGTTCCCGGGCTTTGGAAAGATGATAGGACTCAGGCCAGTATCCATTGGAGACGGAAAGTGTGTAGTTGAGACTGATGTTCTCAGAACTCACCTGAATGCTGGAGGTGTCGCCCACGGAGGATTACATGCCACAATCCTAGATACTGCTCTCGGAGGTGCACTTCTATCAGTTATATCCCCCGACGAGTGGTGTGCCACAGCTGAACTCATAATTTCGTACATCAGACCCGCGCATGAGGGAATGCTACTTACTGCCGAAGGTTGGATTGTAAGAAGAGGTAAGAATTTAGCTCATATGGAGGGGGATCTTAAGGACTCCTCGGGGGCTCTAATAGCAACGGCCAAAGGGACATGGGCAATCTGGAATAATTATTCTGAGTCTATTTAGTAAGGCACTGCCGGGAACACCTTGATGAATCACTCCCTCCTCCCCCCATCATGGCAAGAGTGGACTCATTACTTTGGGCCATGCTAGGAATAGGGCAGCTACTGATAGGATCGCAACTTGGTTCGTCAGGTGCCTTATTGGAATTACTCAGTATTCTTCTCAATGTTTCCGGAGGAAGCTCTCTAATGCTCGCCGTGTACTTCCTGATATTCTTGGCGAGACACGAGAAAGAGTTCTCTGAAGTTTACTCCAAAATGGAAAAGACAGAATTCATCAGAGATGAGACTGGAAGAATTTTGGATGTTGCGGATAAGACCCCTAGGGCAGCCAGGGCTGTTTGGTACGCAATTCCGTTATTCATGACAATTCTGGGCGCACTAGTGTGGCTAATAGGCTGAGAATCATGTCAGCAAATAGCCCCGGTCTTGATGAGATGATAGATCGTATTATCGATAATCCAGCTTATGATCAAATGGGCGGATACCAGATATTCCTCAGAAGATTTGCTATCCCTGTTATAATGATATTAATTGCACTTTTTGTATATACTACTCTGGACCAATATATCAGCAGTAGTTGGAACCTTGTAATTACGTCAATTGTGACTGGCTCATCCCTAGGCCCTATTCTAGCCGCAGAGAGATATCTGGCTATCAGGAACAACAAAAAGTAGGAAAAATCACCGAGAAGAATAAATCCTAGTTTCGTCTTCGGTAGATCATGGACTCCGACCACTGCAAATCTATGAGCTGCATTTGTGGTTTCAAGGGTGATGCAGTCCCTAGGAGGCAACACATGGAATGCCCTAGGTGCTACAGAGTGGTTGAGGCATGCTGTGAAGGAGTTCCCAACTACTAGTTTGAAATCAAATACGCCGAATGTGTCAAATGCCCTATCCCCTAGGGAGGGTTATGGTGGATATCAATGATTTCAATCTCTTCGACCTCGTGGGGTTAGGAGACGCAACAGGATTAGAGTGGATTTTTGGGATTTCTGCTCTTTTGGGAGGTATTCTGTTTCTTCTATGGTTCGTACTCATGCTCGTAGGCGGTGTCGCGGAGGGAGTTTTCGAGGGGCTCTTCGGAATGGAAATTGATGTGATGAGCTCAGATGCGTCATTCAAGGCTCTGACGTTCCAAGGCGTGATGGCGTTTCTCATGTTCTTCGGCCTAGCTGGACTCTGGGTGCTGAAATCAGACGGGAGCGATCCAGTTGCTGTGGCTGCAGGAGGAATAGCTGGAACGGCATCAATGTACGGAACTGCAAAATTATTTGAGGTTTTTATGGCAATGCAATCATCCGGAAATGTGGATATTGTAGATACCATTGGCTGTAAAGGACAGGTATACCTAGTGATACCTCATGAGGGCGTTGGCCAGGTTCAGATAGAGACCAATGGTTCTCTCAGTACATACAATGCAAGGTCCGAAGATAAGCAAGAAATTGGAACAGGAAGGCTAATTGAAGTAGTCGGTACGATGGGTGAAGTTCTGTTGGTCAAGAGAATATGATATCGTACCCCGGCCTAATTTTTCTCAATATTCGGGAAAGAGTTCTTGACCTGTGCCCGCCTCATAGAGTCAGGAGTGAGCAGTATGTTGATGACAACACTCAGACAAGCAGACGGAGCAGACGGTGGAACTATAGGAACAATAATGATTTTTGCAATCATATTAGTTTTGGTGGCCGCTGTAATATTTTTTGCACAGAGATACAAGAGATGCCCCCCAGATCAGGTGATGGTAATCTATGGAAGAACAGCCAAGGCAGCTGATGGAAAGGCCAAACCTTCCCGCGTAGTACACGGGGGAGCGGCACTAGTTTGGCCACTCATTCAGGATTATGCGTACATATCTCTAAAGCCAATGCCAATTAATATAGATTTGAAAGGTGCACTCTCCCTTCAAAATATCAGAATAAATGTTCCGAGTACATTTACCGTTGGCGTTAGCAAGGAACCCTCCATCATGGCCAACGCAGCTGAGAGGCTCCTAGGATTCAAGATTCCAGAGATAGAGAAACTAGCAGAGGAAATCATTCTCGGTCAATTGCGTCTCACCGTTGCCTCCCTAACAATTGAACAGATCAATCAAGATCGTGATGCTTTCCTGTCTCTTATTACTCAAAATGTCGATCAGGAACTTAGGAAGTTTGGATTAACCCAACTAAACGTTAACATTGTTGATATCACAGACGAGTCAGATTATATCGAGAGTATCGGCAAAAAGGCTGCAGCAACGGCGGTTGAAAATGCTAGAGTGGATGTGGCCAACGCAGAGAGGGACGGAGCGATAGGCGCCGCAATTGCAAGCAAGGAGAGAGAAATCACCGTAGCAGAGAATATGGCCGCCGCAGAGAAGGGAAGGAAGGCTGCAGAGGCCGACCAGCGTGTTTTCGTGGAACAACAGGAAGCTATGGCAATCTCTGGAGAGAATTCCGCCCAAGCTGAAATAGCCAGAGCAAATGCAGACTTGGCGGAAGCAGAAGCATCCGCAAAACAAAGAGCCGATGTAGCCAAGGCCCAAGCCGAGGCAGAGATTCAGAAGGCATTCTATTCCGAGGAAGAGGAGAGATTGAAGGCGAGCGAGATCGTACAGGTCACTATCCAGAAACAACAAATAGAGATACAGGCAGATGCAGAAGCCGAGAGGCAGAGGAGAGTTGCGAGGGGAGAGGCAGATGCAATACTTGCCAAGTACGAAGCAGAAGCAGAGGGAATACAGAAGGTTCTGGACGCAAAGGCACAAGGTTACAGCAACCTTGTGACCAGTGCTTCAGGAGACCCAAAGGCCGCAGCCACACTACTGATGGTCGAGAAAATCGAGAACATGGTAGCTGCTCAAACCGAGGCCATCAGGAATCTGAAGATTGACAAGATTACTGTCTGGGACAGTGGCAATAACTCCGAGGGTTCATCAGCAACCAGTAACTTCGTTAGCAGTCTGGTACAAAGTTTACCTCCAATACATGACGTTGCAAAGATGTCAGGAGTAGAGTTGCCGGACTATCTTGGCTCCATGACTGAGGACGATAAGGCGTAGACCTACCAATCGTCAGACTCTTGAGCAGTATCCCCATGCGTCATGCATGGAGGATAATGATGTAGTCATTGTAGGAGGGGCAAGGACCCCTTTCTGCGAGTGGCTGGGCGGAAAAAGAGGAGACGGAGGACAAGGGGGAAGACTGGCTTCGATAAGTGCCGAGGAATTGGGTTCAATAGCAATAAAAGGAGCCCTCGAAAGGACCGGTACCGAACCATCCGAAATAGACCATGTGATTATGGGGCACGCCCTCCAAACCTCATCACAGGCTATCTTCGGTGCCAGAAGGGCTGGAATATTGTCTGGAATTCCTCATCAGGTCCCCATGTTAACCATAAACAGACTCTGTGGGAGTGGTGCTCAGTCAGTGGTTTCAGCGGCGCAGATGATAATGCTTGGAGAGGCCGAGGTAGTAGTTGCCGGAGGAATGGAGAATCTAAGTCAATCTCCTCATGTCCTCAGAGATGAGAGAACTGCATACAAGCTCGGAAGATCTCCGAGAAAAGGCGAAGAGATTCCTCGTGACATGGAGGACTACTTCTTCACAAATTTGAGGGATGATGTCTGTGGATATTTCATGGCACAGACCAGTGATGAGCTATGTAAGAAGCTTGATGTTTCTAGAGAAGACGCAGATAGTTTCGCCGCATTGAGCCATCAGAGGACTGAGAATAGCATCAGAAACGGTATTTGGCAAGATGAGATTGTGGAGGTAATTACCCCTGGAGGAGTCTTGGACTCCTCCCATGATGATCACGTTGTTTTAGGGACTACAAATGAGTCACTCTCAGGACTTAGGACGCATTTTGGACCAGACTCCCTTGTGACAGCTGGAAATGCATCCGGTGTAGTCGATGGGGCGGCCGCAATTGTTGTTAAGTCGGGTGCGAGAGCAAAGTCAGACGGAGATTCTCCACTTTCACGAATAGTATCATGGGGAATTGTAGGTTTAGATCCTAAAATAATGGCCCATGGACCTGTTCCCAGTAGTAATCTGGCTCTCCAGAAAGCCGGTTTGAAAGTCGAAGATATCGATCTTTGGGAAATTAACGAGGCCTTCGCCGGACAGTGTGTTGCCTGTATCAAGGATCTAGGCATCGATCCATCGAAAGTAAATGTAAATGGAGGAGCAGTCGGACTTGGTCACCCTCTTGCGGCTACTGGAACTAGGCTACTATTGACTCTCTCATTAGAGCTCAGGAGGAGAGGTGGAAGATACGGCGTAGCAACCGCATGCATAGGGGGAGGTCAAGGCATTGCGGTTCTCATTGAGTCGATCTGATTTAATTCCATGTGATAGGGGTGAAAAATGGTTTCAACAAAAAAGCGTAGTTTAGCCAAGACTATCACATGGAGAGTTGTAGCTACTACCGATACCTTCATCATAGCCTGGCTATTCACCTCCGATGAAGTAATTGCAGCATCAATAGCAGGGTTAGAGGTAGTAACTAAGTTGGTACTTTACTACATACATGAAAGGGGATGGACCTCAGTTAAATGGGGCCAAGTTGATTAGCCGAAAAGTTGCATAAAAATAGCCCCGCCAGCGAGCCACGCTCCTACAGACGAGCCCATATTGCCCATGACAGTGACCATCAGAACCTTTCCAACCCGATTCCTCCATAATAGGGAGAAATCATCCAGAACGAGAAACTCTTGTGCGTCGCCTCCTGTTGGTCCGTCTACCTTAATCTGAGCATATCCAGCGAACCATCCAGCAGCGAGAGCCGGGTTGAGAGAGGTAATTGGTGATGCCAAAGCCCCTGCCAAAATAGACAAAGGATGACCTCTGACTATCAATACCCCCAGTCCTGCAAGTACCGCATTGAGTATCAACCATGTCTCCGCTGTCTGCCATATTTCTTCCATATCTCCATTGTATGCCATATAGCCTATTGATCCAAACAGGAAGAGTGGCACTGCCGCCATTATCACTTTGGGCCATATCTTCTTCGACGGTTCTGTGCTGAGTTCAGCTAGTCTAGAGGCAATATCCATTGGTGGATTATTTAGATTATTTACAATCCCTTCCAGATGTCCTGCACCAACCACTGCCAGCACCTTTCCATTACCGCTTATTTGTTGGATCCTTCCAGCCAAGAATGCGTCTCTCTCATCGATGAGGACTTCTCCCGCACCCGGTGCAACATCTCTGGCATCCTCCATCATCTTACTCAACATATCCGAGTCCCCCAATATCTCATCAATGGAAAGCTCCTCCTCATCCTCCTCATCCAAGAGGAGAGTGCTTAGAACTCTCCACTTCTCAATAATTCCCATCCCGCGCCAAGCTCTTCTGAGAGTGACTACTACATCTCTATCTATCATTTCAACTGGGATATTAGATTCCTCTGCACTTTGTACTGCTTCTAGGAGCTCAGCTCCGGGCTTCTCCCCAGTAGTCAGCCCCATTTTTCTTTGTTGAGCGGCTAAGGCCGATTGTAGAAGAATCATTGGAGATTTTCCTTCTTTTATTATCTTCAATAAATCCTCGGAATCTAGAGATTCTGGCTCTTTAAGTGATGAAAGCCTGGATTTGCATAGTTCAACTGCAACGATATCTGGTTCATATTCAGAAATCTCTTTTCTAACCATCTCTACTGATTTGCTACTGACATGTGCGGTCCCTACCAGTCTAAGACTAGGAGAGAAATCAACTATGTTATCCGTATCAGTAGTCAATACTTCACCTCAGGGAATTGATTGTGGAAAACAGGTCCTCATGCTCTGCGACATCATGGACCCTGATAATATCAACACCATAGCTACGAGCTTTTGAAGCAACTCCAAGACTCCCTGCTAGCCTGTCCTCTGTAGAATCCCTACCTAGAAGATCAGCAAACATACTTTTTCTGCTAACTCCCCACATTAGGCCCATATCTTCCTCAGGCAAAACCCCTCTGCCTGATGATAACAAGGACAGATTATGCTCCAGTAGCTTCCCGAAACCAATCCCCGGATCAACAATAATCCTTGAATTATCCACTCCTAGCAGATTTAACTTAGAAGTAGAATCCGCCAAACTATTCCTGACTTCAGAAACCACATCAGAGTATCGTGGATTTTTTTGCATATTCTCGGGAATTCCTCTCATGTGCATGAGACAAACGGGACATCCGTATTCTACTATCACGTCCGCCATACAGGAATCTCCGAGAGATGAAACATCGTTAATCATGTCCGCGCCCGCCTGCAATGATGCCGACGCTACAGTGGACCTTCTGGTATCTATTGAGATACCAATATCAGGCAACTCGTCTCTAATGGATTGAATCACAGGTACTACTCGGTTCTCCTCCTGCATAGGGGGTACAGCTTGTGATCCCGGCCTTGTCGACTCCCCGCCTATATCTATCCAATCTGCGCCATTATCAGCCATAGCAATTGCCTCCATAGTTGCAGACTCTACTGTTTCGTATCTAGATTGGCCGTGAAATGAATCTGGAGTAATATTGAGAATGCCCATAATCCTGGGATTTCCATCGGCGCGGCTTCTTAGTTTAGGTCGCCAGTCGGGCATGTTCGCCACGCCATTCGACGCATGCTTTATGATGTGACCGAGTCGCATTATAGCGATGGCGATGGGAGACCAAGGTTCTGAAGAGCCTCTAAATGCCCTCATGAGCAATATGAATCAATCTAGCGGGCCCGACGGTCCGACCAGCGAATCTCTCGAATTAATGGAGTCGATAATTCAGAGACTCCAGCCCTCAGATCGTCATGATATTAGGGAAATGATAAGCTTCAGGGGGTTGGTGTCTGGAGCTCTTGCTTCAATGACCGCGGTTTTCTGGTGGATATCTGTGGATAAGGGGGGCTCTTCACTTGGAGATGCAGATATCCCAATATCTCTGATTGGGGAATTCACCTTCAGAGAAATAAGTATCATTATCCCTTTTTTAGCTCTAATGGCTACTTTCATAATGTCAGTGGGAAGGGAGACCGGAAATGCTATTCTAAATAACATTGGAGGAATCCTAATTGTGGTAATTATGTTCTACATCCTAGAGCCTCTAGGCAATGCAATCATAGGTCCAGAAATAGAGATGCAAGTAGCAATATTCGCCTCAGGTAGACTAGTAGCGATGGCGATTATGGTCGGCATGGCCACCACGTTCTTTTGGGATGCCATACTCCTCCAATGGGTCAGAAGTACGATGATGAACATGGGAGTAGATTTATTTCCCCAGTCAACTATTCAAACTAACCAAATCGTAAATGAAGAAGGAACTCCTCCTACGGGGTAACTATGACGAGAGGCCATACTCTGAAGGTCTCGGTCTTAAGGCTGGGGCATAGAGTAGATCGAGATAAGAGAATGACCTCTCATCTTGGACTAACGGCCAGAGCATTTGGCGCCGATGAGGTAATCCTTTCTGGAGATGACGACCCAACTCCCATTGAGACTTGGAGATCGGTTACGTCTAGATTCGGCGGTCAGTTTAGTTGCAGGTATGAGGAGAAGCCAATGAAGTGGCTTAGGTCATTCTCAAAATCAGGAGGGAGTGTGGTGCATCTAACAATGTATGGGAAGCCCTGGAATGAAATTACAGATAAAATCCCATTAGAAGGAGAGGTAGCAATCGTTGTAGGGGGGACAAAGGTGCCTGGAGAATTATTTGGGATAGCCAACTACAATGTCGCAGTAGGGAACCAACCCCATTCAGAGGTAGCCGCACTTGCCGTATTCCTTAATTCGTATCTAAGGCCAAGGGAACCCGAAGACTTTGCCGGAGGATCGGTTTCAGTAATTCCCAGTGATGATGGAAAGATACTTTTTACTAATGAAGACCAGTGAGTAAGTAGGTATATTCTTCATCAATGATTAAGTGACGTATTTGTGCAGCTTTGCTGATGTCGGGGTCGGGACTGCAACGCGGATTCATTCCCGGCGCAGGTATTCCAGGAGTTTCAGATGCACCAATTTTCCCAGATGCTGCAGATGTGCTTGTTGGTTCACACAGTAGAAATCCCCCTGGTGAGGCGCCCGGATTATTGATTCTGGCAGACGGCACTAGATACAATGGAGTTCTATTTGGAGCTGAAACTATAGCTCAGGGAGAACTAGTTTTCACAACTGGGATGGCTGGATATCAAGAGAGCTTGACAGATCCATCTTTCGCAGGCCAAGTACTGACCTTTACATGGCCTCTTTTGGGAAATTATGGCATAATACCTCAAATCTCAGAGTCATCAAGAGTTCACCCCAGGGGAGTGGTATGTAAGCAAATGATGTCTATTCCTGATCATAGAGATTCCGTTGGTAGCGTTCATGATTTACTTTTATCACACGGCGTTCCAGGGATACAAGGAGTCGATACTAGAGATCTAACTAGGAGAGTAAGGGAATATGGCACTCTATTATGTGTTTTCGGACCTGTCGACAAGGCGGGAGAGATGGAAAGAATATTGTCAAAAATGACTCCTCCAGATAACGAAGATTTGGTAAAATCAGTGACCGTTGAAAAACCCGTTATAGCTAATCCGGGAGCTACCGGGGACGATGGCCAGAAGCTTCCTAGGTTGGCAGTATTAGACTGCGGAATAAAGTATAATATTATCAGAGAGCTTTGTAGTAGATTTGAGGTAGTCTGGTGCCCTGCATCATTGCCATTCCAAGAAATAATGGATAATTGGAAGCCAGACGCCCTTTTCGCATCTAATGGTCCTGGAGATCCAGCTCACTCTGGGACGGCTACAACAGCCCGTGAAACTCTCGCTGCTGCCGTCAGATCAGATATGCCAGTGATGGGGATTTGCTTGGGGCATCAACTCATGGGCCTCGCCGCGGGACTCAGAACATACAAGCTCAGGTACGGCCATAGGGGATCGAATCAGCCCGTTCTTGATCTGGTGACTGGCAAGGTAGATATCACAAGTCAGAATCATGGATTTGCAGTAGAGGACCCCAGTAAAGGAATGCTTGCCCCCCATCCTTCAGGCGCATGTTCCGTAGCAGGAAGTAATATCCTAGAGGCTGAATTTACAGTCAGGCATGTAAATGCCAATGACAGGACTGTCGAGGGCCTAGACTTAGTTGGGAAGCCAGCATTCACGATCCAGTTCCATCCCGAGGCCTGTCCTGGACCACACGACGCTTCCCCACTATTCGATAGATTTGCCGACATAGTTGCTGACCATCTGTCAGGAGACCCACAACCAGCCCTTGTAGGAGGAGGTGGGAGTTAGTGCCCCGAAGGAACGATCTATCAAGGATAGTGATACTTGGGAGTGGACCTATTAGAATAGGCCAGGCGGCAGAGTTTGATTTTTCAGGTTCTCAGGCATGTAGGGCTCTGAGAGATGACGGTTATGAAGTAATATTGATCAATTCTAATCCAGCGACAATTCAGAATGACCCAGAAATGGCAGATAGGATATACATCGAGCCTCTTCTCCCCGAGGTTGTTAAGAGAATACTCGAGCTAGAGAAACCAGATGCCATTTTAGCAGGAATGGGTGGTCAAACGGCACTAAATATCGCATCCGCTCTAGCCAAGGATGGCTCATTGGATGAGTTAGGAGTAGAATTGATAGGTTGTGACTTAGCCTCTATAGATGAGGCAGAAGATCGAGATCTCTTCAAAAGAGTATGTGAGGGAATTGATCTTCCGGTATGCGAAGCAGTAGCCTGTTCGTCTATCAAAGAGGTCATAGATGCCGCAGATAAGATTGGAAAATACCCACTTCTTATACGTCCAGCGTTCACATTGGGCGGATTAGGAGGTGGAACCGCATTTAACAAAGGGGAGCTAGTTGAGATCGCCAGCCAGGGACTACTTCAATCAGCCATAGGCCAAGTACTCATTGAGGTCAGCATCCTAGGATGGCAAGAACACGAATATGAAGTGATGAGAGATGCAGCTGATAATGCGATTATCGTCTGCACCATGGAGAATCTCGATCCAATGGGAGTACATACTGGTGAATCTGTTGTTGTCGCACCTCAACAGACTCTCTCAGACAGGGATCATCAGATGTTGAGAGACGCAGCCTTGAAACTTATTAGAAGACTCAATATCAAAGGTGGCTGCAATGTTCAGTTTGCAGTTGAGCAGTCAACTGGGCAATATCGAGTCATCGAGGTCAATCCGAGAGTATCACGGTCATCGGCGTTGGCATCCAAAGCAACAGGCTACCCAATCGCCAGAATGGCTGCCCTGATAGCCGTAGGATATACTCTAGATGAGCTACCTAATCCAATAACCGGCGAGGGTACAACTGCCGCTTTCGAACCTACATTGGACTACTGTGTAGTGAAAATACCACGATGGCCATTCGATAAATTTAGGACAGCCGATAGAACAATTGGGACCTCCATGAAATCAACAGGAGAAGTGATGGCTATAGGGAGATGTTTCGAAGAGGCCTTTCTCAAGGCATGGGCAAGTCTAGAGTATGGAAAACCACATCCAAGGCCTCTCACAATGGCTGATTCTTCAGGAGGTGAATCCATGGATGAGAGATCCTCCGAGGAGCTTCCTACCGCAATTTTAGAAGATTGGCTCAGGGTGCCCACAGATAGGAGAATGTCTGCAATTATGGAAGCATTCAGAAGAGGGTATTCGCTAGAAGATGTCAGGGATTTAACTGGAGGAGTAACCAGGTGGTTCTTACACAGATTTGAGAAAATGGCGGCTGTTGAAACTGAGATTAGGGCAGCTGGAGAGATGGGGCTTCGCCCCTCTGAAATTCCTGAGTCTGAGATGAGATCTTGGAAAGGAGTAGGATTTACAGATTTACATATTGCAGATGCACTGTGTGGGTTCCCTCCCTCCGGATTCAAGAATTTACCATCGGGAAGAGGAGAGGAAGGAGTTACAATCAGAAGACATCAATTGGGTATCCATCCACGTTTCCGAATGGTTGACTCTTGTGCAGCAGAGTTCGCGGCAGTCACACCTTACTATTATTCAACATATGAGGGCGGAACTGGGGAAAATGGTGTTGATTTAGTTCCTGAACTTGAGACTAAGTCCAAGCAAAGAATTGTCGTTATTGGTTCCGGTCCTATCAGAATTGGTCAAGGTATAGAGTTCGATTACGGTTGCGTCCATGCAGTGGGCGCAATAAGGGAAATGGGGCATGAAGCGATTATTATCAATAATAACCCTGAAACTGTTTCAACCGATTTCGACACTAGTGACAGGCTTTATTTCGATCCACTTAATTTGGAATCAGTTTCCGAGATTTTACTCCGAGAGAAAGCTCATGGAATACTCCTTCAATTCGGCGGCCAGACTGCAATCAATCTGGCCCTACCACTCTCGGATAATTTACATCATCTGGAAAAATTAGGGCTAAATTTGGTAATCGAAGGAACAACTCCTGAAGCTGTAGATGAGGCAAGTGATAGGCAGAGATTCGAGGATTTTGCTGAGAGGTGTCAATTGAATATGCCAAGGGGCATGACCGCCATAGATTCAGAAGGAGTCAGGAAGGCGGTTTCTTCTATTGGATACCCAGTTCTAATCCGGCCATCCTACGTCTTAGGAGGAAGAGGGATGGAGATACTATCGAATGATAGGCAATTAGAGGCATACATGGATGAGGCTTTCCTTTCTCCCGATAGGCCACTACTAATTGACGAGTACCTAGGCAATGCCATAGAGCTTGATGTTGATGCTGTCTGCGATGGAGAGGAAGTCCTCATTGGTGCTATAATGGAGCACTTAGAAGAAGCCGGAATCCATTCAGGCGACTCCACCTGCTTCATCCCTCCTCAGAATATCTCCGAAGATGTACTCTCAAAGGTTGAGGAATGGACCACTACTATCGGCCTAGAATTAGGAATTAGAGGCTGTTACAATATTCAATTTGCCATTAGGGATAAGGAATTATTCGTTTTAGAGGTGAATCCAAGAGGATCTAGAACATTCCCCTTCGTTGCGAAAGCTACTGGAGTCCCTCTTGCCAGAATAGCCGCAAGAGTGGCTCTCGGGGAGAAACTTTCCTCTCTTGATATACCCAAGCCGCAGACTGAGGCAGTATCCGTAAAAGCCCCAGTTTTCCCATTCATAAAACTAAGGGGACTAGACCCAGCACCGGGTCCTGAAATGAAGTCCACAGGGGAGGTTATGGGCTCACACGTAAGACCAGCAGCGGCATATCTCAAAGCTAGAATGGCTACAGAGTTGCCTGTTCCTACATCTGGAGGAGTCTACATTACTGTCAAGGATGAGGACAAGAGTGGCACAATTGAGCTAGCAAAACGCCTACAAGAAATGGGCTTCAAGATTCACGCTACACCAGGCACTGCATCCGTTCTCAGAGAGATCAAAACACTGGAAGTAGAGACATGCTACAGAATTGAAGAAAGAAAGTCTCCTGATGCTCTTGATTTAATGAGGAGAGGTATGATACAATTAGTAATTAACACTCCTACTGCAACTGGCGGGGCAGTATTAGACGGCAATATGATGAGGAGATTAGCCGTAGAGCTCAACATCCCTTTCGTAACCACAATGGCAGGTGCAAGGATGGAAGTGGAAGCAATAGCTGAAATGCAATTAGGAACGCCGGAGCCCCGTTTATTGGACATCTCAACACTAGACTGAAGACCCAGTGGCTATCCTTTGTACAATTTCTTCTCGTGACTCCTCTATGTACTGCCCGAGATCTAATGAATAGGATTCCAAATCTAAATTTCCGATTGAGGCCCTATGCAATTCCAGTACCCTATTCCCTAGTACCTCGATCATTCTTCTAATCTGCCTCTTTTTCCCTTCAAAGATGGTTACTTCAATACTGTAGTCACTAAGCTTTGTCACTCGGGCGGGCATAGTGGTATATTCGACAGGCAAGCCGTCCCTGTCGATATCTATGGTGACTCCTTTTCGGATGGAGCCGATTAATTCGGAAGTTACTCTAGTGGAGACTTTCAAAAAATAGGTTTTTCCGATATTTTTCGACGGATTTGCAATGTCATTTACTAATGATCCATCATTGGTCAAAATCAGAAGTCCAGTGGTACCTTCGTCTAGCCTTCCCACGGTCACTAATGAGTCCAAGACTTTTGGGTCAACCCGTTCTTCAAACAATGAAAAAACAGATCTCTTGTTCAGGGACCTCTCATGTTTGTTTATCCTCGAACATATTACTCCCTTGGGTTTATTGAGAATGAAGTAGTGATAATTACGGGGAAGACTCAATCTAAAGCCATTGTAAATGACCTCCCTCTTATTCGGATTGAACTCATATGAAATATCTTTTACTATTCTGCCTCCAACCGATATTGAGCCGTCCCACACGGCCTTCTTGACTCTACTTTTAGAACTAAAATGACCCGTCCTCGATAGAAACTGATGTAGTCTTATTTTCATCAACTTCACCTAGTCTATCCTGAAACTACAGTATTCAGGGCGGTCGAAAAAAAGATGCCTATATCTAGCAACTATTCGGTACGCCAGATCTCTTATTGGGAGAGGTACAATCCACATTATCGGAAATAATGACCTCCAATGTATTCCCATGTAAAGAAGGCAACGTATCGCAGCGGAGGAGCGGATGTATACTCTTCCATCCCTGATTAAATATACAGTATCTATACTTCTTAACGACTCCGGCATCTTAGAAAATAGCAATTCTGAATCTTCAGAATTACCAGGCCTGAATGCCAGTAATTCTCTATCCATAATCCGTTTATCGATGAATTCTGCTAGGCGATGGCATAGGCCACAGTCTCCGTCTAGAATCAATACATCACGACTCCCATCAAGAACCATTAGACCACCTCTGCCGTCCAAGTCTTCACGTACACCCCTTCCGAAACATGCACTAGGTCAGGCACCAGCACATTACTAATGCCCAAGTCAAACTCATCTGTAAGGGTGTTAGACTCCAACTTTACTTCTCCAGTGCCAAATTTCCAAGGCTCATGATGTGTGTAAGCAACACATAAATTTCCCCTGTGTGTAGTGTACAAGCAATATCGCTCAAAGAGAAATTCTTCAAGTGTCCCCTCCTTAGCCACTTCTTCCTGTTTATCCCACCTGCATTCTCCAATAATCTCGTGACTGCCATCCCTTCTACAGGCGTTCCAGTTATACTTTCCATCCTGTGGCCGAACATTTGCTATTGAATACCTATATGGAAGTCCGTAGGCTCTTGGAGCATAGGAGCAAGTGATCAGACTCTGAGCTTCCAGAGTCAAGAAAAGAACACCAGCACGACTCCCCATTCTTACGTAGGTTCTGATATTAATCTCAGGAAAGGTAGAGACTCCCGGTATCGGAAAAGCCATCCTGGGTCTGACATTGGCCATTATGAATGGAATTGTTCCGACGAATGCTTTGCCCTCGAATAAATCTATTTCCAACCCATCTGGGATATATTTGGCTAGCTTCACCGGATCTACTTCCCAGTGCATAAATGTAAGATTTTTCCACTCCTGAACTAAAGAATGAGGGCGTTCAGGCATTGGGAATGGTAGATGATCAGATCTCATGATTAAGCCCTTCATACGTCAGACAAAAGACCAATCAATAATCTTCTGTCCATTTCAGATATTAGGGCTGATGCCCTAGGTCCATGGCTTCTACCAAGTAGTGCCCAGTATAGTGCCGAGAAACCATCTCTCGGTAGTATTTCACAAATACTGGCACATTCCCTAATTACTTCTTTAATGGAATCCTGACTCCATTCGCAATCCTCCAGTGATATAGTTAATCTTCTCAAGAAGAACTTCTGCTCCTCTGAGGTATTTTCTCTAAAATCATCTCCAATATTGGATTGAATTATTATCTTAGCTTCTTCTGGAAAATGACTTCCACCTATCCAATTTCTCATTTTATTCAATCTGACTACTAATATATCACTTGGATTTCCAGACAGATGCCCACTATTTCTCAGAGATTCCCAGATCTCCTCATCAGAAGTCTTGATTTGTGCAAGCATCGATAGATGCCTGAAAGAAACGCCTGCGATGGAGTCAGACGGATCTGAGTTCCTCACTACTTGACTCAACCTAAGGGCCCCTTTCCTAGTATCGATCCTTGTCTGCATACGCTTTGTAATCTCTCCAGTTTCATCCTTGGAAAGTAAACGCTCGTATTCATCTGCAATCTCGAACAAGGCCGATCCTGTATCAAACTCAATATGCCTCCCAATCTTACTCCTGGCGATAACATACCGGAGGATTTCAGGAGGTACCAGAGAGAG
>MDTB01153493.1_pt1 | contig 16841 bp, 10 predicted proteins | sample 811161 | NCBI WGS metagenome assembly MDTB01 (sample SAMN05326650, study PRJNA326480) | marine metagenome | isolation source: seawater | place: Mediterranean Sea | collected 2009
CGAGAGGGAAGGCGAGAGCGAGGGAGACGCGGACGGCGAGAGGGAGGGCGACAGCGAGGGAGACGCGGACGGCGAGAGGGAAGGCGAGAGCGAGGGAGACGCGGACGGCGAGAGGGAGGGCGACAGCGAGGGAGACGCGGACGGCGAGAGGGAGGGCGCCGCCGAGGGCGAGAGAGAAGGCGACGCGGTGGGGCACGGTCGCGTGCTTGCGAGAACAACCAGATCCTTGTGAAGAGTGCATCCCTGGGAGGGGCTTTCCAGAGTGTATCTGGCATGGATGTCCTCCCCGCATTCCTTCAATTCCTTTACGGGTAAGCCGTTTCCGAGATGGCACAGGTTGTCGTATCCGTGTCGCACAATTTCCCGAAAGTCCTCATAAAACTGCTGGGCCTCGACGTCTTGTCCAGGACCCAACCTCTGGCCGAAAAGAGTGTCAAACCTCCTATTTGTCAGGTAGTTCGCATCGTGGCAGAACCTTATGCCCTCCTCTTCGGCGACGAGGATGAACTCGTCACCCACCTTGTACTGTCCGCCGCTTATACCCTGGACATTGTTGATAAAACACTTTTCAACGTCGTTTAGATTTGAGACGGTGCCTGTGAGAGGCTGGCTCATAGCTTGTCTGTCCTGGGATTGCAGGAAAAATTTAACCTCATTGTTTGGAGACATTCCGTTTTCGATGCAGAAATCTCGCGGCACCCAAAGGTGATCGGTGAACGGTTCCCCATCTAAATGAGTTGAGTGTATGGACGTCAAATTGGCTACTTTGGTGGATGCTTTTGCAATTGTCTGGGCAAAGGTGTTTTTGCTCTTGCAACTGTTTGGAAAGTCGTCTTCGGTGGTCACGTTGTGGCATACGAGATCGCCCTCGCAATGGTCGTCGCTCTCGCAACCTCCCTGGCACAGCTCCAGCCGTCCAAATTGATGCGGCCCGCCACCATTGCCCTTTCCGCTGGTGCTGTCGGCCTCGCCCCAGTAGCTGATGTCCTCTTTGAGCTCGCGGTAAGAGTCGGGCTCGTTCTTCAGGGAGCATACCAAAGCGCCGACGCGGGATGGATAGTCGTAGTGCGGGTCTGTGGGCAGGGTGGTTGTATTTTGACACGCCGTCACACTTCCACCATGGTTGCAGGATTGCCCGTACAAAGAGCAGAAAGACGCGTTGGCAGCCGGCGCACCCCACATTTTAAATTGTGCACAGGGTGTCTCCTGGTCTTCTTTGTCGCTGCAAAAGACGCCTGGATGGTCCGGGTCCTCCACGAGATACGGGTAAGAGGGGGGGCATTTGTTCTGCGGCGTGCACGCGGTGGTGTTGCGGATGAAGCTGTACTTTCCCTCCCAGTCGGGCTTCGGTATCGCGGCAATGCACGCCCAGATGCTGGGAATGGTGCTTCCGCATGTGGTGGGGCTCATCGAGGGGCTGGCGGACGGCGAGAGGGAGGGAGACGCCGAAGGGGAAAGGGACGGCGACGCAGAGGGAGACAGGGACGGAGAAAGCGACGGCGACGCAGAGGGAGACAGGGACGGCGAGAGGGAGGGAGACGCCGAAGGGGAAAGGGATGGCGACGCAGAGGGAGACAGGGACGGAGCAAGCGAAGGAGACGCGGAGGGCGAGAGGGTGGGCGGCTGTGTGATTTCGCAGCGGTTGCGGTTTCCATTTTTGACGGTATCGGGACATTTACAGTCTGGCGTGCTCAATTGTTGCTGATTCGTAAAGCAAAGTCCGCCGTTCAGGCAGTATACCCCCTCTTGGTTGGTGTTGTCGATTCCGTGCTCCAAGCAGGGATCGCGGCGGATGTTGCACGTTCCGACTTTATGAATTTCAAGATTTTGGCCCGTGATCTCCTCAAATTTCTTGACCTGGGCCACGGACGCATTGAGCCGAATGTACGCAGTCTCAAAATTATCGACTAGATCGGAATCGGTTCCGTTCCAATGGTGGTAGTCGGTCCACCACAACAGGGTCTGCGTGCTGTACGGCGACCCAATAAGACCGTGGCTGCTATCAACCGTGTTGATGTCGCAGAGCAGATCCAGGGTCTGGCCGTACTCGGGTAATCCAGTCTGGGAGATCACGGTATCGCTGCACTCTCCGTTGATGTGGTTGCTGTTGCAGGAGCACGTAAAGATGTAGTGGGGGTGCACGTGGCTGTTTTCCTGGGCGTCTTCGCAGCTATTTGACATCCCGGCCTGGACTCCTACGTGGTTGCACGGACTGTAATCACAGGGGAATATCTCTTGGCTGTCGCACGTCCCGTCGATGTCGCTTTCTCGGCAATTTGTGCTATCAAAAAGGCTCACGAACCCGTGGGCGTCGTATCCTTCCCACAAATCGTCGTCGCCGGTGACATCAAAGCCGCACCAGCCCTTATTGTAGCCCGGCTCGCACAGGCACAGCCGGTTGACGTCCGTTTCCTGCAGCTTCTGGCGCGTGATCTCCACCCAGTTCGGCTCGTCGATGACGGGGTGCCATGCAACGGGGCCGTATGTTGTCGGCTCCGAAAGAACTGACCTCACACGCTCAGAGTTCAGACCCCGCACAGGATACCACAGGCGGTATTCTGCCGTGCTTTGACCGGGGATCTCGGTAAAATTGAGGAATCCGCTGTACTGGTCTTGGGTCCTCTCAGTGCCGTAGTGCACAGTGGTCCGGATGCTGCTGTATTCGTACGCCGTAAACGGCGCAGGGTGGGTGTCTCCGGCTCCGGAAGCACCTATATCCACGCTAAATTGGGGGACTGGTGGATCAGCGACATCGGTGATGGGATCGGAAGGAATGGTGTCGTAGTAGGACAGCGTCCATCTGGCCGTTTCCCTGGGATCCACCTCAGTCCCATTGAAGTACACCGGCAGCGAATCTTCGGGATCCACAGCCACCTCCAGCAAGTAGCGCTCCGGGTCCTCGTAAGGCAGCCTGATGGTTTTCAGGGCGTCCCAGAAAGCCGGGCCTTCGTTTTGGTTGGTTACTAGTCCATCGATCGCGGTTTTCTCGGACTCGGTCATCTGCGTGTCTGCTCTCACAGCTTCCCAAATAAGTTTTCTGAAAACTTCAATTTTGGCCGGAAGTTTCTGGTCAGCGCCGTAATCATCTATAAGTCCCAGTTCATCTTCAATCCCGTCGGGTAGTGGCAAAGCATCAAATAATCCGTCATAAATGGGTTCGATGATGCCGGTATTACCACTTTCCAGCTCTTTGAGATTATATACCGTATACGAAGGGGGAATAGGCAAAAAAAGCTTCGAGAAGTCAAACGCCACCGTGAACGGCTCCAGCACGCGGAAGCGCTGGCGCTCGACCCCGTCGACTACGGCGTTGCCCACATACTCGAACCGGATGTCGTCGAGGTGGCCCTTCATGTTCCGCTGCAGAACCGTGGCCGCGTTGATCGCGTCGACACACCGCCCTTTGCCGGGGGCGCAATCGTTCGCAGACACGCATGTTCCCTCTTCGAGGCAGTTTCCCTTTTGGTACAGGGCAGAGAAATCAATTAAGGGTTTCTGTTCTTTCCAGCTCCTGAGAGTGGCCGTCAGATTGGTGCACGACATTCCCGAGCCTTCGAAATTGCCATGTGCGATATTTGTGGCTTCATCGATGCTCCAGGTAGACAGATCTTGATCGAACGCGACGGCCCCCCTGAACATGTTAAAATACCTTTCGTGCGTCACATCCCAGCGCGATATGTCTTCGTTAAATTTGATGGCATTTTTAAATATACTGGAGGCGTTCTCCAGTTTGGAGGTTTTCCATCGCCGCAAGCCCTTTCCCGTGAAGCTCGAGGCCCCTTCGAACAAATTGTTGGCCAATTTCAAATTTCTCGGATTCCACCGCGATAGATCGCCATCGAATTTCACGGCGTTCTTAAACATTGCAAACGCTCCCCTTACACTCCTCACATCCCAGCCGGAGATGTCCCCGTTGAAAAGGCCCTGGCCATCAAAAAGCTTTACCATGTTCGTCACCGAGCTCACATCCCAGGCGGAGATGTTGACGTCTTCGGGAAGTTGTCCGCCACCAAAAAGATTGTTAAGACTTGTTATCGCACTCACATCCCAGTCAGAGATATTGCAGTACACCCGGTGATACGTGTCAGGATCACTGAAATAGTTGCTTACGGCTACATTGAGCCTTGCTCTGTTGTCCATGACCGGATTGCATGGAGCAGAAGAGTTGCGGCACAGCTGCGCGCTCGAGTCCCAGTTGCACTCCTCCCCGCCGAGCTGGCAGTGCCAGTCGACCGTGTAGTTGGAACAGGGGCGTCCGGGCTCGTTCGCACCCACTCCGCACGGCGTACCGGTGCATCCAAGCGCGCAATCCACACCAAAGCAGTAGTTTCCGCAGTTCTCGCCCTTGCACGCTGCGGCACAGCGTAATCCTTGACAGTTCTGGCCGCAGTTCGGGGCGTCGCAACTGTTGGCACAATCAACTTCGCTGCAATACTGGCCGCAATTCTGGCCCTTGCAAAATTCGGCACAGCCACTTCCTTGACAGTTCTGGCCGCAGTTTTCGCCATTGCACGCTGAGGAACAGTGTGGTGCGTTGCAGTTCTGGCCGCATCTGTCGCTACTGCACCCTCCGGCACAATTTGCTCCGCTGCAATACTGCCCGCAGTACTCGCCTGTGCAATGAAGGGCACAAAAATTTTTGCTGCAATATTGCCCGCAGTACTTGCCTGTGCAACCAAGGGCACACTGAAATCCGCTGCAATGCCCCCCGCAGCCAACGCCATCGCACTGGTGGGCACACGTTATTTTGCTGCAATATTGGCCGCAGTTTGTGGCGTTGCATCCAATGGCACAGTATGGTGCGTTGCAGTTCTGCCCGCAGTTTTCGCCTTCGCACCCATCGGCACAAGATTCTCCGCTGCAATACTGGCCGCAGTTTTCGCCCGTGCAATCTCTGGCACACTCTTGTGCGCTGCAGTTCTGGCCGCAGTTCGGGCCCGTGCAACCAAGGGCACATTTTTCGATATCGCAAGACTCGCCGCAGTTCCGGGTATCGCAGTACTGAGCAGGGCAGTAGGGTTTTACGATGGACACGTTTTCAAATTCATCGGGCAAGCAGCCATATTCCTCCAGTGGAATTGTGATATTAGTGTTCTGATCCTGCCATGAACGTTTTGTCAAACTCAGGTTCCGGCACGACATGCTCGTGTTTCGATCTAAGTCTGAGTTCTTGAATACGTCGTGAAAGCGCCCCTCAAGTGGTTTGATATTTCCGACGTCCCAGTTGGACAGATCCTGGTCGAATTGTGTCATTACCCCAAACATATTATTAAATTTCGTAAGTGAAGTTGTATTCCAGCACGAAAGACTGTAATTGAAAAGTTTCTGCCCCTCCAGCATGTGTTCAGCCTTTTCCAAGCTGCGCGTGTCCCACCCACCGATGTCGCGATTGAAAATTCCACAGGGTTCGTTGCCGTCGCCTTCTGATGTCGGATCAATCGGAGCAATACAAGATAGCATCATAAACATATTCTTCACGTTCGCCGTATCCCAGGAAGAGATATCGCCATTAAATTTCGTTAATTGCTCGAACATTTGGTCCATGGTTTCCACGTTCCCGGTATCCCAACTTTCAAGACCATGGCCTTCAAATTCAAACGCTTCCCGGAACGTATAACTCATATCCTCGACATTTCCGGTCTGCCAGCCAGACAGATTTCCGTTAAAATTCTCAGCGCCATTGAACATATGTGCCATGGAGATGACGTTGCTGGTGTCCCAGGATGATATGTCGGAAGTGAAATTCGCTGCCTCGTAGAACGTAAAATTCATATCCTCGACATTTCCGGTCTGCCAGGCCGAAATATTCCCATTGAAGATACTATTCTCATAAAACATACCTTCCATTGTTGTAACGGCCGAGGTGTCCCAATCAGAAAGATCCGGGTTTGAGATATTCAGTGTTATGGGATCAAAATTCGCGTCGGATGGAAAGGCAAAGAGGCGGCTCATGTCCGTCACTCTGGAGGTGTCCCACGTCGAGATATCGCAGTACAGCTCTACGGCCTGCGCCTCGTCTTGATTCAGGAGAGCAACGGCATCGCGGATCGTGGCGTCGTCCATCGTCTTGTTGCACGACGGCGCTGTGGTGTCTGTTCCGTTCGACGCGCACAGCACGTAGTCATTCTCGTCGAGCAGATCGGTGGGCAAGGTGTAGTTTGACGTGTTCTGGGGATCTTCGATATAGCAAATGTAAACGTGATCCGTCGAGATATTCTTGGGAAAGATAAAAAACGTCCGCAGGCCCTCGCTCTCGCCATAATTGTTGCAAGATGCCTGCGTGATATTCACAATAACGTTGGCAGCGTCAATTCGGGAGGGATCGTCATCAAAAATATCGCCCCAATATTCGAGTGCATATTGATCTTCCGCTGACATAAACTCCAAAAAAGTCATATTTAGCACGGGTTTCACATCGCGACCTCCAAAAAAATCTGGCGCCACAGAAACGTAGGAAGCCTGATCCCGGCACGAGGTATCAAGCTCCTGCAGGTAATGGGCGTCATTCCAGTAGCACACTTCGGCGGTAGAGCATCCGAAGTCCGTTCCACGGTCTCCGCACGTAATAGGGCACGCGCGAGATATGTTTGCGAAGAGTGCACTTTCGTTGTTGAGGCATAGCGTATCGCCCTCCACGCAGAAGTGTAAGCCGTTCAAATTTATGCATTCCGCCTCTGCCCTTGTATCGCATCGGACATTGTCGCTTCCATCGTACACGGCACCCTCTAGTGGTTCAGTGCAGAAAAATTCGTTGCTATACTGGGGAATTCTGTACGTGCTCGTGTTCATTCCCGGGTTCTGCTCGTTCGTCGCCTCGATATAAAGACCCTCCAAGGAAAATATGGGGTGGAGGGGGTGTCCAAGCTGCAAGGTTTGGGAATCAATGGTGTTGAAGCAAACATAGTCCTCTTGACTGCATCGGCTGTGGTTAAAGGCGATGTGCGAATAGAAAGGGTAATACACCTCCCATGTATCTTCTGCCTCTCCAGTGCGTTTGAGGTAACACCCCGGCTCCGAGGCATCGATCTCTGGGATAGGATCCCAGTCGACTTGGATGCCGTTTACAAGGAAATGCTCTTCGGACTGATTGGCTTGGCACACGAGGAACTGCTTGATTATCCACAGGCACCCCACCTGCGTTGTTGGTCCCCGCTCATCGTACGCACTGGTACCGCTGAAAGTCCACGCAGGCGCATTGGCGACTAGTGTATCGTGTGCCATAACAATCATCTGTGACACGTTATCAAGCAAATTGAGTGTGGGGCTCGGGGTCGTGGTCCTCCTCGTGCGGCCGCCGGGGGCGTCGGCGGGCAGCAGGCTTTCGGGGGCGTCGGCGGGCAGCAAGCTTTCGGGGGTGTTGTCGGGCAGCAGGCTTTCGAGGGTCGGCGCGTTGATGTCGTCTGGCCGAAAAACGTCGACGGTTCCGTTCGGGTACGTTATGTTGAGTATTCTGTGGCCGTGCGGCGCGTGGGGGATTTTGCCCCGGTAGAGGGGCGACATGAAACCAACCGCGGGCGCGAGGGCGTCGGGCGAAATGTTGCCGAGGGCAAGTCCCGCCAAAAGCACGCATCCCGCCATGCTGTGTGTCTCTTTAATTTAATTTAAACAAAAGCCCGGGTCCCTTATATAACTAGGCGTCGGCTGGAGCGGCCCTCGCGGCGGCGTGAAGCGCTTTCACGCGCGGGGGAACTCTTGAAACAACCGCCGTCATGAGCCCGTCGCTGCTGGGAACGGTAAGCTCAACCCGCAGGGCGCAGTCGGGAACGTAGCCGACCTGCTGGCCGCCTGCATCATTCTCGCAAAATGTGAATTCCCCGCCACCCGAGTCGGGCGAGCACGCCGTAATGCGCATGGGCCCGTAGACGGTGTCTTCCTGTTCGTCCTTGGTTGGGTCGCTGGCCTTGGATATGCGCAGGATGGCGTCGTCCATGTCGAGAATCGATGGCATAATCGACGTAGTGATGTGTTTCCCGGGATTCACGCTTTCGCACCAGTACATTCCCTCGTCTTCCTTGATTCTGGCTAGCGGGAGGGGCTTTAATCCGCCAGGCGGGAGCACGGGAAGCTCGAGGCAGAAGGTGCTGGCCGAAGACAGGGGCGAGCGGGGCGAGCAGGGCGAGGGCATAGCGGAAGTTTGTATCGGTTTGGCTTTTTTCCGCGCGTATATACGAGTCGAGCACACCCCGAAAAGGGCCCATGGGTTCGGACACGCCAATATCGTACGTCAGCCTCTTTCTCTCGCTTCTGGGAATAGGCCTCTTCGTGCTGTCGGGGTACCAGCGGTCGTCGCACCACGACCACCACCAGTTTCCCCACCACGAGGATGTTTTCGTGTTTGACGAAACAAGCAACATCACGCGGCTCTCGCGGGCGGGCGGCCATGTGTGCGTGGGGTTTTCGCGCCAGGAGTGCGAGTCTGCCGCACCCGGCGCCGCGCTCAGAGTGGCCGGCGGCGTGCAGCTCGGTGGCGCCGCAGGTCCCGTTATTGCCACATCCGCGGACGGCACGCTGCTTGACATTACCGGCGCGGACGGAACCCGCGTGCGCGTGCGGCTTGCGACCGGCGGTGTTTTGGTGGGCGAGGGTCTGGCCTCGGACGTTCCCGAGGCGGGTGTGCGCGTCACCGGGTCGCCCGTGCCGGAGAATGTAGCGGACTTTGACACCGAGAAGTGGTTTGCTCTCTCCGGCTTCACCGTGGCCTCTGCCGCGGGAGACGACTATGCGCAGATCCACGAGGTCGTGCACGAGTCGGGCCTCCACGGGACGCGGGTGGCCGTGAGCGGTCCCACCGTCGACGCCGCGCAGGCACTCCACATCACGCGCCAGGGCATTATTATAGGCGATGCGACCTGGGAATTCATCGACCACGCGTCGCGCACCTCAAAGGTCATGGCGGCGGGCGATGTGTACTACGAGGCCGAGAACGATCGGGTTCCACGGTCTCTGAGCTGCGCACGGCCTCCCCTGGGCCTGCTCGATATTCCCGCGGAGCTTCTGAGGATCGAGGTCGCATCGTGCCTTGAAAAGACGCTCCTTGCGGCACACACGATTCAGCGCGGCGAGGAAGACTTCACTGGATGCCAGCACAACAAGGCTTTTTTTGAGGCCCGCGATCCCATCGAATGCGGCACTTGTGTCAACGAGGGCGGCAGCACCTATATTTACTACTGTAAAACAGCACAATAAAGAGATGTTATGTTCCGCTACGTTGTGAGCCTGGACGATGTCGAGTACTCGGACTGGATCCAGGAAACATCGTGTCTGTCGAGCATCGTGGTCTTCCGCAAGGACGCCGACGCGCTCCTGACCTCGCGGACGGCATGGACGTGCTACCTCGTGGTGTGTCTCGTGTGCGTGTACAGCACCGAGTGGACGCCGTGGAATCTGATCCAGGAGGTGACGGTCGGCGCAAGCGCTTTTGCCGCGCTCACCATGAGCAGCGTTCTCCCGACGAAGGTGTGGTCTCCGGGTGTTTTGTCGCGCTGCGCGCACTTTGCGGTGGTTGGCGTGTGTTTCAAGTACAGGCACACGTGCTGGTCGTCGGGTGTCATTTCGTCGGCGGCCGTGGCCCTTGTGCTGGGGGTCTTCGGGTGCTGGATCGCGTGCACCGCCGTGATTGCGCGGGCGCTGCTCGTGGAGCAGGGTAGGCACGGTCGAGATTCGGCGTCGTATATTCCTCATTTCAATAGTCCAGGTACAGAAAGAGTTCATTAAACCAAACCCCACATGATGCCCTCGCTCCGGCTGTACGATTTTCTTGTGCGCTTCAACAGCTCGTCAAATGTCAAGGTGTTTCTCTGGACCGTGGGCATCATCCACGTGCTCACCGTCGGGCTCTGCATGGCGAGAGCCGTGCTCGACAGCCCCAACGGCTGGCCGTGGGCCGTGCTTTTTCTCAACCTCTTCAATCTCCTCGTGCTGACCCTTGATGCGAGGATGTACGGCCTCAGCAACCCGCTCATGGCTTTTCTCGTCATTATAAGCGAGTCGCTGTGCCTCGCCGCGAACATCATTATTTGTTTCATTGTGCGTTTTGCCCCATGCTTGTCGTTCCCGGGCCCATGCTCACCTCTGCCCGCCCGCTTTTCCCTGCAGGGCACCTTCTACATGCGCGGCGTGTCTGTGGTGGTTCTCTTTCTGTCCTTTCTCCAGAAGACGTGTATCATCTCCTATATTCTGTCGACCCTCGTGCGCGCCGTGGACAAGAAGTACGACATTCCCGCGGGCAAATCAAAGTACGCGCGCTTTGCGTCGCAGGGCAACGACTCGGACCGCGACACGGACTCCGGCGACGACGGGACCGACTATAACTTAAGCTGATTCCATTAAACAAATCAACCATGGACGCCGAACGCATGTCCCGCCTCGGAGGCCTGGTGGGGATTGGGATTGCCTCGCAGATTTCAGGCGAGATCATGCAGTCCAAGTCCTCGGCGCACTCTTTCTGGCTGCTTGTTGCGCTCAGCCTCGGCATGGTGGTGATCCAGACGCTCACAGACGCCCTCATCGCGTTTAGATCGGCTGCCGCGAAGACCGAGACCGGCCGCAACTTCTCGGGGTGGCTCCTCACGCTCGTGCAGACGCTCTCCGGCATAGAAACGATTGTGTGGACATTATACGTGAGTGGCCCTGTTTTGCGCAGCTGTCCCTGCCCCGGCTCACCCCACACGGAACAGGGCAACGGCGTCGGGCAGTGGATTCTCCGGCTGTACCAGGACCTTTTTTCCGTGTAAGATTCTACTGTCTTGCCCGTTCGGCGTGTTGATCTCACACACATTCGTTCAAGACCCCGGTTTTTGTATTTTCTGCCCGTGTGGGCCTTCCTCTTCGGCTTCCTCTCCGTGAATCTGAGCCAGAAGCGCGAGCTCGCTGCAGCGGAGCAAACATCTGCGGCCTCTCTGTCCGCCCGCGTGGCTGCGCTCGAGCAGCTTCTGGCTGCGGAGAAGAGCGGCGCGGTTATTGTGCCTGCAGCACGTCTGATATTTTAGCAGGGTCCTGTAAACCCACGCCTCTTAATTAAACGAGACATAGGACACGGGTCGCGCAAGTTTCGAGTTCACTTTTTATTTTAGACCGTCCCATGTCGCTCACAGGCGGCAGGAGCGCGCTTCTCGGCAACCTTCTCAGACAACACGGGGAGGAGCCTGCTCCCGAAATAGCGGGCCCCATCGTCCCCGACAACAATCTCACCTCTGCGCGCGTGTCCCACAGCCCCTTTGATCTTGTTTCCTTTCTCGAAAGCCAGCGTGACCACCCCCCCTCCCTTGACACGTGTGTGCGTCTCTCTGACAACCAGGGCCACCTTTCCGTGCGCGGCCTGAAAAGCACCAAAATGGCTTTTGGCAAACTCGTAAAGGACAAAACATGGCGCGGCGTCGATTCCAGCTCCACCGAGAGTCTTGGGGCGGCCTTCTTTTCAAATCTCTGCAAGGCCACGAGCGGGTGTCTCCTCGTGCGCAGCGGCGAGTCCGAGGGCACCCAGGCTGTCAACACGACCGCCCACCGCGTCTTCTTCCGCGAGACAACGCCCGGCCGCCACCGCATCCTGTACATGTTTCTTGCGTGGCGCATGAAGTTTGACGGCATTCTCTTTTCGGGCGCTAGGCGCGCGCTCGGCTTCTTCTATGTGTACGTACGAGACACGCGGTGTCCGCGATTCAACACCGACGGCTACCTCCCCGCGTGGCTTCCCGACGACATGTCCACCTTCTCGTGTTCCCGCGCCCTCGACGCCTACACGGCCCTTACCGGCCGCGATCTCCTCTCCACCGCTACCTCCGCAAACCCCGTCCCAATACCCCCCAACGTCGCCAGCATCTGCAGGGAGCAGCGGCCGCCCGCCTCGGTCGACACATTCTGGGACACCGTCCTCGTCCCCATGCACCACTCGGCCTCGGACGCCCTCAAGTCGTGCACCGTGTCCTCGAACGCGGCGCTCATGGCTGCCGCCGAGTTCATTCTCCTCGAGTTCTACCCGCAGCTCGCCCGCTCCGCAAAGCTTGCCCTTGTCATTGCGTGGGGGACGCACGACCTCCAAGGCGGGACGTCCCAGTATCTTGCGGCGGGGTCGGCCCTCTTCACCTCGGCCGTTGCCTACCTCGGCCCCAACGACAACAACCCGTCGCTCGTTCCCTATCTCTTTGTCGGCGCACCGCCCGCATTCGTCAAGTTTGTGTGGAACGCCACCCCGGACTTTGCCAAGCTCCACCGCGCCTTTCTGACGGTTGTGGTCCGCGAGGCGCACATCGACAAGCTCGTGGAGGCCCTGTCCGACGACGACCGCTGGACCGCCCGCCTGCGCGCCATCGTCGAAATAGGCAGCGTGGTTGCCGCAGAGCTCCGCGCTCTCCTCGCGTCCTCAAAGCACACGGCAAAATTGGGCCCCCGCTGGCGCGCCATCCTCCCTTTTGTGGCCGGAAAGGGCGTCCGCAACGTCGCCCGCGTGCTCGCAACAACCCCGCGCCTGCGCATCAACCAGCAGGTGCTTGCCAACCTCATTGCCTATGTCGAGCGGCAGGTCAGCGGCCTCGCCCCCCTGCTTCCGGCCGACAGCTCTTTTGACTCGCGTCCCGATCTTGCCGTGGGAATCGTCTGGATGCACACACAGGCGGCCGTCGCCCTGGCTCACGACACCATCCGCGAGGCCGGGATCGAAGACGCCGATGCCGTCCTCTCCCACTACCGCGTCCTCTTTGCCGACGCCCCCAGCCTCGCCCGGGAGCAGGCGCGCGAGGATGCACGCATCACCGCCGAGCACCTCCTTGCCGTGGCGCGCGCCACCCGCCAGCGCGAAGGCGACGCCCGCAAGAGAAAGCGGGAGATTGCCGACGGAATCGACGGCGTCCTCAACGAGCTGCGCGACTCCGGGGACACGGGGGGCGCTGTCCGCGCGCTAAAAATGCTCAGGAAGCGCGCCAGGGAATAGGTTTGGTGGTTTAATTGATTTTCCTGGTAAAGATCTGTTGGTACATCTGTTCTGTTACGATGCTCTCCAGTCTCTTGCGATCCACCGTATTCACAAGATCGTCCTTGAAGGGGTATCCGCCGCGAACATCTGTCGAGATTTTAAAGGCGAAAAACGTTCTCTGCATCTGCCCCCCGACAGGCCGCATAACCTTTTCAGTCGTTCCGTCGTCGCGCCTCACCGTTCTCTCAACTGCCCTGTTGTTTACGTAGCTTTCGGCTATGTGCTTGGCGGCTTCGTCCAGGCCGAGCGGAATCCTCCTGGTGTCTGTTTCCTCAAAGGAGCTGTTCAGGTCGTAGAACGCGCCATCGCGCTTCACAAACGCCTGCCAGTGTCCCACACCGCCGTGTATGATGGCCCTGAACTCGTTGTTGCTTAGAAGCTCCCTGACCTGATCCCTGTCCCTCGTGCCGTTGAAGAACTCGCCCATTTTCTCGTACCCGTAGTACTTCATCAGCATATTGATCATGAGCTGATCCATCATGTCCAGAAACTTAAGGCCTTCGAGCGTCACGGGATCTATCCGGCCGTCGAGGTTCTCTTTCGAAAGGTCTCTGTTGTCTCCTCTTGGATGCATCGATGTCGCCATCGCGGCGGCCTGATTACCGGAATCTGACATTTGTCTCGACGCTTCATAACGCATCCGGAACAGCTCTCGCGCCACATCCACACGTGTACTCATGTGATTGCTGACGATGTCCTCGGGCTTCCGGATGTCCGACGAGAGCACGTTGTTGACCGAGTGGAACCCGCACTTGGCCCCCTTCTGGTTGTCGATGTGTCCGGTATACCTCGACGGAAGAAGCCCCATCACGCGCGGCGGCACGACACGGTGCTTAGCCTGCAGGCGCGGGGAGGGATCTTCGTGGAACATGAACTCGAGCTCCTTCTCCCCGCTTCTCAGAACGCGCTGGTACTGTTCGGGGCTCATGTTGTCCAGGCTGAAATTTCCCTCGCGTATCATCTGCTTCTTCGTAGCTTCGAAATTTCCGCTGGCCCGCATTTCCGAAACAACCTTGGCCCGTGCATCCCGGAGTCGTTCTTTCTCGCGCCTTTGTTTGATGTCTTTCTCCCTGATTTTGTCCGCGGGCGTCTCCTCCTTTGGGGTCATGCGGATTATTTTTTCAATTTTTGAGCTGTGCTGATACCTTGCCTTAAGCTCTTCACGTATCTCGGCAAAGGTTTTTTTCTTCGGTATCGCGGGCGTCTCCTCCTTTGGGGTCATGCGGATTATTTTTTCAATTTTTGAGCTCTGGACCTCCGGGCTCTCGTTTCTCTGCTGATACCTTGCCTTAAGCTCTTCACGTATCTCGGCGAAGGTTTTTTTCCTCGGTATCGCAGAGGGCCCGTCGTTCAATTCCTTGTGCAGTTCCCAGGCCATGGCCAGGTCGCGATCATCCTGTGTTGGGGTATACCCCGCGCCAATTACCTTGGGGCCTGTGCCCTCGCGTTTTGCGGCGGTCCAAGAGCCGCCCGCCGGGAAGGCATAGCCCCCGTCGAGGATATCGCACGAAGCGGCGAAATCGCCTACCTCCATGGTGCCCCCGTGAATTTGCGCCGCTTGGTTCTCGCCCTGCGCATCCTTTATAAGTGTTTGTCGGGCCCCGCAAAAAAAAGAGGTCTGGGATTTTAGTACCCTGTTAAAATATCGAACTAATTTTTTTGGATTTCGCCCGGAGAAGAGGCCGCCTCCGGACACGGCGTGCAGAACCGCCGATGGCTTGAATAGGCACGCCGCTGGCACGACCGCGAGCAGTAAAATGCCTGCTTGCACCGCGAGCACTGCATCGCTGCGTTCTCTCCGCGCACCTCCATCACCCGGTAGCACGCCTCGCACATGGCCTTGCCGGACGACAGCAGGGCTCTCGCGAAACGGCGCCTGAGCTCGATGTCTTTGCGGAAAAACGTCACCATGTCCGCCACAAAGCCCTCGCCCACCCTGTCGTGGTGCTCTGCCCAGTCGTGAAGGTGCCTCAGATCGTTCAGAAAGTCGCACTTTTCTGCAAAAAGGACCTCGGCCTCCACATCTCCCTCCTCGTTCTTTTTGGCCTCGATGGCAAATCCCATTTTCTCGCCAGCACCCAAACTCGCCAGATCAGTTTCCACCTGTCTGAGAAGCGGCCGCGACAGCGTCTTGCCCACATACACCAAAACATTCCCGTTTTTGTTGCTGATCGTAACCTCGGAAACATGCGTGGCGCTTCCCACGCCCCCCCTCTTTTTCACGATTTCCTCGAAAATGGGCGTGATGATCGTGCTTCCAACCTTGAGAGACAGATCTTCAATGCACTGGGAAAGGCTCTCCTGGCTCTTGCTGGAAAAAAGAAGCTCGTAGTCCCCAGGTGGTGCTTCCATGTCGATATTGCTCGGCTTTGATCTGTAATTTAATTTTTTAATGTGATGCGTCTTTACTCTTTTTTCGTTCCCTGCACGTACGCCTCCTTCAGGGGCCTGAACAGCCGGCGGTCAATCCACGTTCCGTTGAAGTACGGCATGCGCACGCGCTCCTCGAGAAAAGCAAGCGCGGGCTCCAGGTTCTTGATGATCGGCTGCATTCTGATCGTCGTCTGTTCTCCTCCCTGTGCGATGCGGGGCCCCTTTATATTTCGATCGAGATGCTGGTACCTGTCACCTGCATCCTGCTGCGCCTTGATTTGGCCGCTTCTCAAATACATTGTGCAGAAGCGTGTTTACAGCCTGTGAGCGTTGATGGCAGTTTTCTGTGGGTCACGACTGGGCCCACAGTCCAGATTTTGGCTTCTGCCTGCAAGTGGTCAAGGATCCAGTCTATAGGGTTTTCTGTCCACTCCTTTTTTACAAGCCGCACGAACCCTCTCAGGGCGTCCGGTTTGAATGCAACTGCGAGAAAACCCCCACCGGGGTAGCTATGATCGGCCGGGGCCTTGATGTGCAAGCCAACCAGAACATCCCACTTCCGTTCGGTGTTGCGGAATTCTAGGTAATTGGCAAACTCGCGGCTCAGGAGCACATCGTCCTCTACCCACAGAAAAAGATCGTATTGCGCGAGGCGGTCCTGTCCGATGATGCTTGTGATTTTGACAAAATCGTAGCAGTTACCAGTGCGCCATTCAATGCGATCCCAGGAGTCGCCGTGGTACTGGGGGATATTACGGCCGCGCACAAGATTGTACCATTTCTTTCCGCGGCCGATGACCGAGTGCGGCACGGCAGGTGTGCCATTTTTTGCGTCCTTGACACCGGTAAACACCAGCCGATCGGCTGACGGCAGGAATTTCCCGATGGTGTCGTAGGTCTCCTTGACGTGCCGGAGAGATCCGTCTCGCGATGATGCCCGGACCACGGCGAGAATGCGATTGAGTTTTGGGGGTATTGGAGCCGGAGACATCCGAATGATCACAAGAAGGACGAGGGCCAACCCGACAGAGACCAGTGCGCTCCGCCGGCGACCCATGTTCTTGTTTGCCCGTGAGATCTAGCCATGTAAATAAATATTCGGAATATTTGTCGCGTCCTTTTCACTCTCATTTTTTGTTTTTGGGCGAGACGACCAATGAATTTCTTTCTTTTTTCGCGCCGTCATCATCGCTCGGCAAAATTCTACTGCGACAAACACCTCGTCAAGATCATTCTTGAAATACTCCAGTTGCTGTTTTCTGCTGTTTCCATATGCGAGTTTGAGGGCGAACAGATGCCCCTGGACGATCCCCACCTTCTCAAACACAACGTTAAGAAAACATACCGCGTCACGCACCGGAACCACCCGTGTGCTATTTGCGTCCGCCGGAGCCCGCGCGCATTCTGGTATGTGTGCGAATTGGGGCTGTCTCTGTGCTGGGAATACACCTACCGGTACAGACGCACCCATGCCTGCGAGTGCGCAATCCGCGCCCTCCAC
>MDTB01109144.1_pt1 | contig 16840 bp, 13 predicted proteins | sample 811161 | NCBI WGS metagenome assembly MDTB01 (sample SAMN05326650, study PRJNA326480) | marine metagenome | isolation source: seawater | place: Mediterranean Sea | collected 2009
GTGGGGCAGAAACTTGGGATCGTAATCCTGGTTGTATTGCTTGGAAGTTGAGATTTCTAGGTAATATGAATATAAGAGAATTAGGTGGTGGTGGAAATGCTGGAGCAAGTACGTTTGTTACTCATATTCCACAAGATAATCCTACTTCTGCTGATCATAATAGAACTGGATATCAAATTTTAAGATGTGCTGAAGGAACATCAACTAATCCTTGGTCAGATACTAGAACACAAATAAGTCAAGATATTTCATATACAAATGATGGAACTGATGTAGATTGTATTATATTGGATAATGGTGTTTGGACTGGTCATCCAGAATTTGTCACCGATGATGAAGATCCACAACATTATATTACTGGAAATGTTTTATCTAGACATAGTAGATCTGGTGTATTAGATATACTATTGGATGCTCCATACTATCTTGATCCTGAGTATTTTAACGCAAATGCTTCATATTTAGAGACTCGTTGGGATGGAACTAGAGTTCCAACTGAAAATGCAGCAAGAGCATGGTGGTCTAGTGCTTCTAATAGATCTAATAATTTCACTGATTTTGGTAGTATTACAGTTCCTAGTGGTTATAGTAGAGCAAGGCATTGTGGAACAGATTCTGTCCCACCAACAAATAATAGTTCAGTTAGAGCTGGTGGTGATCATGGAACACCTTGTGCTTCATTAATGTATGGTAAGAATTATGGATGGGCATTTAATTCTAACAAATGGACTCTTTCATATCCATTAGGACAGTTGGATGCTCCTGCTGATGATGCTTGTCTTGATGCTATAAAAGTATTTCACCAATATAAACCAACCAATCCAAAACATGGAACACAAGATCCTACAGTAACAAATTGCAGTTTTGGAACTGGTTCTATGTTTGGTAGAATAAACTTTGATAAGACTAGTTATGGAAGATTTCAATTCCAACCTTCAGGAAATTCTTGGAACCCTGCAAATGACGTAACTTATGATCAAGCAGATTATAATGATAATAGTTTACCTTTTAATGAATGGGGAAGCCAACCTGATTTTATGAGACCAAGAGTTATGGGTGCTGGTGCTGGTGGATTTCCTGCATGGCTAAATCCAGGCACTACTGATGCTTCTTTTCCATCGTTTTATGCTATGAGAGAAGCAGCAAATGCTGGTGTAGTTTTTGTTGCTGCTGCTGGTAATGATGGAATGTATCGTGCTACTGATAATGATCCTAATTTCTGGAACGCACGTACTTATACACCTACCTCCAGTTGCGATGCAGAGAATGATAATTGTGGATATACTAACCGTGGTGGTTGGCCATGTTCACATAATTTTAGGTTAAATATAACAAATCCTAGTGGATATGCTACTGATAATTTCCAAGAAATTTTTGTAATTGGTGCAATGGATGACCAATTATTGGGTGATATGAGAAAGAGTACATCAAGTGATGCTTTATTAAAAGATACAGGAACTAGAAATACTTATGCAGATAGTTGTGAAATAACTGCTAATAATTTAGCGTTTAACTGTGATGTTCTTAGTCCATTTGGTTCATCATTTGGTCAACATGGAGACAATAGATCATATTCAAATGTTGGACCATTAATCGATTTCTATGCACCTGCGGATTCTACTTTAGCTGCTACATCTTATGATAATGCTAATACTTTCTTTTATACTAGAGGTCATGGACCTATACCACAACATCCATCAACAAGAACTCATCCTGGTGGTGGATCATATAAGTTTAGAGATAAGTATTTTAATGGAACTTCTGCTGCTGCACCTGTTGCTGCTGGATTATTGGCGTGTATTCTACAACAAAATAGAGGTTGGTTGCCTAATGTATTGAAGGCAAGTGTTAAAAATGGTATTTCAAATGCAACTAACTGGTATAAAGGATTTGCTCCTAATGGTGCTTTTGATCTTAAATGGTTGAGTCAATATGATACTAAAGGAGAAGATGTTAAAGTAATTAAAGAATGGTCTAGTATAAAAACAACACCAAATCCTAGTTATGAAACAACTAGTGGTATATCACCATCAAGACCAAATTTAAATGAAAGATTTAGTATTACTACAAGTGGTACTTCTGTGACGGTTAAAATTGTATCAATAAGAGAATTTTCTTCATCTGATGCTGGTTCCCCTAGTGAATTAAGAATTGCTAATGGGTGGTATCCTGTTCAAATCGTTAGTACTAGTACCAGTTCATCAACCTTGGCTAATTATAAGATGAGAATTAAATCTGGAAGTAATGATCAGGTTCTTGAGATTAGTAGTGATGGTGGATCATTTTGGAGTGGATTTAATATATCTACTGTAAATGGTAATTTTCAGACAGATGGTAGTGGTAGATTTTGGTATTATTTAAATGTTGATGATAGCGTAGGATTACCTCAACAACCCTCTAATCCAACTTATGTTATAAATCTTTCTCCTAGTACCAATGTTAATGAAGGTAGTACTCTTGTTACTACTATTACTACTACAGACGTTGCTAATGGAACTACTTTATATTGGAGATTAGATGGAACTGGTATAACATCTGCTGATTTCTCATCAGGTTCATTAACTGGATCTGGATCTGTTAATAGTCAAGGATCATTCCAGTTTAGTCATACTCTTGCTAATGATTTAACTACGGAAGGAATAGAAACTCTTAATGTAAAATTATTTACTGATGCTGCAAGACAAATACAGGTTGCTAGTACCTCTATTCAAATTAATGATACATCTGTTGCTCAGGCATATGCAATATCCCCTTCAAAAACTACTCCAAATGAAGGAGAATCTTTTACATATGGTATTGGAACATCAGGTGTTGTTAATGGTACTACTTTATATTGGGAAATAACTGGAAGTGGTATGTCCTCTGCTGATTTTACTCCTTCTTCTTTAACTGGTAGTGTAACAATTAATAATAATTCTGCTGCTGTTAGTAAAACTATTATAGAAGATTCAGTCACAGAAGGTAATGAGAGAATAAATTTTAAATTATATACTGATTCTGGTAGAACAAATGAGGTTGCTAGTAATAATTCTGTAGTTATTCAAGATACATCAACAGCTCCTACTACACCTACCTATAATATCACTCCTTCAAATACTACTCTAGATGAAGGTGATTTATTCACAATAACAGTAACAACAACTAATGTATCACCAGGAACTACTCTTTATTGGAAAATAAATGAAGAAACTGGAAATATAAGCACATCTGATATTGTTGGTGGAACATTAGATGGATCTGCATCTGTTAATTCACAAGGAACTTTTCTTTTCAGTAAAACTCTTGCAGATGATCTAACAACTGAGGGTGAAGAAAAATTTACAGTTAAATTATATACTGATGCTACTTTTAATCTTTTGGTTGCAAGTACTCCAGATATTACAATCAATGATACTTCTCAATCTAAAACTTATAGTCTTTCCGCAAGTAGTACAACTATAAATGAAGGTTCTACTGTTACTACAACAGTAACAACTACTAATGTTTCTAGTGGAACAGCTTTATATTGGGAACTATCAGGAACTGGTATAACATCTTCTGATTTCTCTTCAGGATCATTAACTGGATCTGGATCTGTTAATGCACAAGGAACTTTTAATTTTAGTCATACTCTTGATAATGATGTAACACTTGAAGGAAGTGAAACTATTGCTGTTAGATTATATACTGATTCTGGAAGAACATCTCAGGTTGGTAATACACTTAGTATTGTTGTTAATGATACTTCTATACCTCAAGCAACATATAGTATAAGTCCTAATCCAACATCTGTAAATGAAGGTTCTTCATTCACAACTACAGTTACTACAAGTAATGTTGCTAATGGAACTACTTTATATTGGGCACTAGAAGGTACTAATATTGATGGTAATGATTTTTCTACAGGAGCATTAACTGGATCTGGATCTATATCTAATAATACATTTAACTTTACTCATACTCTTTCTAGTGATGCAACAACTGAAGGAACAGAAACTTGTTTAGTTAAATTATATGTAGATTCTGCAAGAACAGTTAAGGTTGCTGAGGCTAGTGTAACTATAAATGATACATCTCAAACTCCTTCAACACCTACTTATGTTATATCTCCATCCAATACTTCAATAAATGAAGGAGAAACCTTTACAACTACAGTTACTACAAGTAATGTTGCTGATGGAACTACTTTATATTGGCAATTAGATCAGCATACTGGAGCTATAAATGCTGGTGATTTTTCTTCAGGTGCTTTGAATGGTTCTGGTACGACATCAAGTAGTCAATTTAATTTCCAACATACTGTTGCTGCTGATACAACAACAGAAGGAGAAGAAAAGTTTGCGATTGTATTAGCTACTGATGCTGGTTTTAATAATATTGTAGCAACTTCATCATTAATTACAATTAATGATACTTCAACTGATTCTGCTACTCCTACATATGCACTTTCTTCAAATTTAGATCCAGTTAATGAAGGACAATTCCTTGCTATTACAGTAACAACTACTAATGTTGCATCAAATACAACTTTATATTGGCAATTTAGTGGTACAAATATAACTGCATCTGATTTTAATGAAGGAACTTTAGAAAGTAATATCGTTACTGATGCTACTGGTTCTAAGGCATTTGGTACTACTCTTAGAAATGATATTCTAACAGAAGGATCAGAAACTATGTTGGTTAAGTTATTTACTGATTCTGGAAGAACAACTCAGGTTGGTAATACACTTAGCATTACTATTAATGATACATCAACATCTCAAGCACCAACCTATAGTATATCTCCAAGTGTAACTCAGTTGAATGAGGGGCAATCATTTACAACAACAGTAACAACAACTAATATTAATGATGGAACTACTTTATATTGGGTAGTTGAATCTCATACTGGAACTATAAATGTTGGTGATTTTTCTTCAGGTGCATTAAGTGGATCTGGATCTATTTCTAGTGGTGGTTTTGCTTTCTCACACACTATTGCGGAGGATGCTACAACAGAAGGAACAGAGAAAATTTTAATTAAATTATATACTGATTCTGGTCTTACTAATAATGTAGCAAATACCTCAGTAATTACAATATTTGATACCTCAACAACTTCTAATCCAGTTTATGTTTTATCAACACCAGAATCTATTATTAAGGAAGGTGATACATTTACAACAACAGTAACAACAACTAATGTTGTAGATTCTACTGATCTTTGGTGGAAATTGGAAGGTATTAATTCAAGTGATTTAACAACTGGATCTATTGAAGGACAAGGTACTGTTATTTCTAATACGTTTAGTTTCTCTCATGCTCTTGCAAAGGATATGGCTGAAGAGGGTACAGAAATTATTCAGATAAAATTATACAGTGATTCTGCTAGAAATAATCAAGTTGGTAATACTCTTGGAGTTAGTGTTAAGGATACATCTCAACCAGGATTTAATGTTGATGTAACAGCACCTAACAATAATGAATATATATTAATAGGAAATGATACAGACGGGACTATCTAGGAATAATGCCAAGTAATCCAGAAGTAAGAATTAAAGAAGGTGAGAGAATTAATTTTCATGTAGAAGCAACGGGTCATCCGTTCTACATTAAAACGACAGATACCACAGGAAGTGGAGATTTAGTTAATGGTGTAATTAATAATGGAGCAACTGATGGTACGGTTAACTGGACACCATCACTTGGAGCTGCAGGAACTTATTATTATAAGTGTGGTAATCATGCTGCGATGGGTGGAACCATTACCGTATTAAGTGTTGCACCATTACCAGGATATAATATTGATGTAACAGCACCTAATAATAGTGGATATAGTCTTTCAGGAACAGATAGAAATGGTTCAGTAAATGGTAATGATGTAGATGTAACTATTAGGGAAGGAGATAGAGTTAATTTTTTAGTAGATGCTTCAGGGCATCCATTTTATATTAAAACTGATCCTATTACTGGAACTTCTAATCAAATAGCAGGTGTTAGTGGTCAAGGATCTGAAACACAAACAGTTACTTGGATCGCTCCTGCAGGGTCATCAGGAACTTATTATTATCAGTGTGGTAATCATGCTGCGATGAGTGGAAAACTTATCATAGAATCATCAAGTGGTAGTACTAATCCTGGTAATAGTAATAAAGTATCTAATGGTGGTCCTCTTACAGAACATCAGAGTGGACCATATTTTGATGTTCAGAAAGCAGGTCCTTATTTTACAGGTAGTGTTCCTATTAAATGGAGCAAGATGAGACAATATTTTAAAGAAATATATCCTGTTAATAATGCGGTTCCTGTTTCTGCATCAGAGATGAAAAGGAATACTAATCCTGATGAATTAGAACCTATTGTTCCAAATTCTACTGAGAATGAACAAATAGCAGCTACTACTGAATTTAATTGGAAAGCATCTCAAATGAGAGGTTCAATTAAGAGATATTATGCAGATCAAAGATCTAATGCCACAGAATTGAGTATGGCTAGATTTACTGGTGGTAATGGTATTGATTGGTCAAATGGTGGAATAAGTGGAGTAGATAGTACTAATGATTCATATGGAAATATAACAAGAAATGTTCAGAAAATTACATTTCTGGATATGATTAGTGGAAGTGGTGATACTGGTAATAATGGTGTAACAGGTGGTGGTGGAGTAGGTGATGATAAAGTCGCTGCTGCTAGATTAACACCAAGTAATCCTATACCTGCAAATAATTTTAGGATTCAAGTTGATGGTGAGATTTATGGATCTGCTGGTAGAGAAGCATTATTTCAGTATTCTGTTCAAACAGATAAAACTAAGAGTGATCCAGGTAAAGATGGTGGTACTGCGTTAAAGATAGTTCATACAGGAAATACTACTCAAGTATATGTTGGTAATAATGCCAAGATTTATGGTGGTGGAGGTGGTGGAGAGCAGGGTGCAATGGGATATATTCACCCTGATGGATTGGATGCAATGAAAGGTATATGTGATAAACAATATGATGCTAATCCAGTTTGTGGTGACACTCCAACTTGTAATAGTGGAGATACTTTAATAGCACAGGCAAGTGGTGGATGTTGTAGGTATGGTCCTGATTGTATTGATAGTTGGCTTGGAACTTGGTGTACTACTGTTTGTAAGGCAAATTGGCAAACTGGAACTTGTTTAAATTCAGTTCCTTCTGAGAATCCAATCCAAGGTAAAGGTGGAATGGGCGGCTGGGGTGCTGGATATGGATACACACAATCGGTTGGTGGTGGACCTCAAAATGCAAAAGTTGGAGAAGATGGCACTGAAGGTGGTTGCCCAACTTGTTTACCTGGTGCTGACCTTAGAGTAGATACTGGACTTTGTTCTACTGATGGTGGTAAAGGTGGAGATGGTGGTGATTATGGTCAACCAGGAGAATCAACTACTGGTATAGATGGTGATGGTGGTAAAGCTGGTGCAGCTATTTGTGGAGCTCCATTTGTACTTGGTGGTAATATTAGTAATAGTTCAATAAAAGGAAGATATGATGGACCTTGTGAAGGTTCAGGTTCTACACCAGCACCAAATCCTAATGCACCTACAGTAACAATCGGGGCTCCTTACTATGTAAGATTTAAGGAAAATCCTGTTAGTCATTTAATGGTTAGTGGTTCAGGTAATTGTCTCTTTAGGGTGAAGCATAGTTGGACTGATAAAGCTGATCAAGGATATGCTTTGGATAGTATGTCATTTGGTGGATTTGCTCAAACTTTTGCTGCTGGTAGAGCATACTGGGGTAGATCTTATGATAATCCAATATCATATGCTATGGATGTTGCTTGGTCTCCGTTTATGAGAGAATATGCAGTATTCCCTGCATCTTCAAATGCAGGAACTCCAACTGATTGTTTACCAAATCAAGCTCAAACCGCAGTTTATAGATTTAATGTTACTGGTGGTACTAATGCTTATACATTTAAAGCACAGGCAGATAATAATGCAAAATTCTCTATAAAGGGACCTTCTTTCCCTGGAGGATTTCCATTAGGTGAAGTACAAACATTTAGTAATCCTACTTCTGATTATGTAAGGGTAGAAAACTTTACGTTGGCTGCAGGACAATATGATTTAACTGTAACAATAACAAACTCTTCCTTCCCTGCAGGACAAGAACCAGAACCAGGTGCTAATAATAATTGGTATTATAATCCAGGTGGTGTTGCTTTCTGGTTACAAGGTCCTGGTGATACTGATGAAGCAGATGAGTTTTCCGAGAGAGATTGGACAGTTTGCTCATTAGATTTCACTAAAATACAAGAAGATGGTGTGTTTATGAGTGATGTTATCTCTTTACCTGAAGGGGAATATCCTATTACATGGACTGGTTTAAATGCTGCTAATGGCACTACCTATCCAAATCCAAATCAATTATCAAATAATACTAAAAAGATTATATTATTTGATAGTGATGGTACTGATGCTAACCAGACTTTTGAGTTATGGCATCCAACTTTAGATGTACCTTATACAGCTGCTGCTATGACTTGGGATGTTAGTGGTCAAGTTACTAGAATATTTGGATCATCTAATCCTAACGATCCAACATTCTCTTTACCTGCTAGTTCTTCTGGTACTACTACAATGAGTCCAGAGAGAACAACAACTTATACTGTAAATGCAACTGGTCCTGGTGGTACAAATAGTGCAAACTGTACGATTAAGTAAAGAATAATTCAACGCCAATAGGTTTACCAAAACTATAATCATATTCTAAAGCATCTGCACAAACATAATGTGGGTGATCTATTGATACGTCTAGACGTTCACATATTTCCTTATGATTATCTTCCATTAATTCTACGCAATAAAGCATATTATCTAGTACGTGATCGAGATTATGATACTTAACTAATTCATCTCTTAACTCAACTAGAAAGTTGCCAGAACCTGCAGAGTTATCTAAAAACTTTGACTCTGGGTTCTTTCTAGTTTCTAATGGTATTCTTTCTATCATTTCTCTACAGATCTCAGGAGGTGTAAAGACTTCTTGAGTTTCTGCTATTCTTTCATCAGATCTTTCTATACTAGATCCTGTTTCTTGATTGTGTTTATTCTTTGCCATTAGTGTATGTAAGTGGAGATAATATATTTTTTATATTTGAGGGGTGGACATCCACGATGTATGAAATTCCATACGGCAGGAAACATAACTAGCTTTCCCACAGTTGGAGTAACTGATGTTCCATCTGCAAATTCTGTATGACCACCACCATCATTTGTTAAATCATTTAGATAGTATAGCATAGCAAACATTCTAGGATAATCTTCTTGGGTATTATCATTATGCCAATTAAAATATCCACCTGGTTCGTAACTTTTTACATTATAACCAGCATCTTTAAACTTACAACTTCCAAATGGAGTTGGTACTGGATCTAGTTGATTAAAACCTTTATAACAATGATCGAGATAGTTTTGTATATTTTCTGAAACATTTTTTGAAAGTATGTTATCAATATCTTTCCATTCTTTAAAGGGACTAATAAAAAGATCTTCAGAATCTTTTAGAGTTTTATCAACAACTAATTGACCTCTTCTTAGTATATGACCTGCTTGTTTTCTATCATCCTTTTCAAATCTATCAATAATTTCTTTACATAGATCTTCTGGTAAAGCATTGTTGTTAGTATAGATGTAATGTTCAAACTTTATCATACGCCTCCATATATGCCTTGATTATTTTATTTTTACCACAGTGACCTCTACCATTAGTATCTGCTTTAGCAACTTTCCGTAAAGTTGGTTCGAGATTTACCAATCTCTCTACAATTTCTGGTTTTGCTTTAAGCCAGAAATGACCTTTAGCATACGTTACAAATTTATTTTTATCAGTTAAAACTTTACCAGATGGGCCATCACCATATTCTCCAATAAAAACATCTGCGTCAAATCTGTCTTCATATTTTAAGAATTGGAAATCAGGATGTGTTCTATGCACTGGAATTAATTTTCTATTATAATTTCTTACTTCCCACTCTTGAACACACGCATCAATTCCAGTAGGAAAACATTTAGGATCAACATCTTCACTAGATTTACAATGTAGATCGAGATTTACCAAATTCATATTGGCATCACCTTTAAGTGATCTTGGTAAAACTAAGAGGATCTGTCCATTTTCACCTACTTTCTCTCCTGATTTATTCAAGAAACTAACTGCTAGTTTACCACCTTTACCATAAGGAGGATTGCCAATGATTGCATCAAATTTCATATTTCTTCCTTTGAATTGATTTTGGGTGATGTGAGTTATATATTCTGGATTATCAATAAACTCATCTCTAGCAAAATATTTGTATGCTTGATCCGTAAAGAGATTGGTGAATCCCATTTTGGTTATCAAATAATTGCAAAAGTGTCCATGAGCATCTTGTGGAATGTATATTCTAGCATCTTTTGATAAATCTTTCAACCTTTCGCATAGATCAAATATTACTTCACGATCAGGGATTCTGTGCATATCATCCTTTCTTTTCTTTGAGTTCTTCTTAGTAACTAATGGAGAGAATCCTGTATCTTTTTGATAGGTTTTATAATACTCATTCATTCTCTTTACCAATTCACCAATATTATGAACTGCTTGAGACCAATTATTCTCTAAAGGATTTACTCTTAATTCTGGTGAACCACCAAAAGGATTTGTTTTACTCCATCCAATCTTTCTCATTTCTTCACGAATATCATGGTCACTAAGATCAGGATGTACTTCCCATTTAGCAAGTAGATTAACACTCTCTGGACATTTAGAATAATCTCCATCAGTGAATCGAACTAAATTATCTCCTACTGTTCTTTCAGTTAAAGTTTCACCAATATACAAAGGTAAACCAAATTTAGTATAATCTGGGTCACCAAGATCATGCAATTTCATCATTGATGGAAATTGATGGCAGTAAATTGTATTTGTTTTTTCGGGAACTTCTTCTTGCTCTTTAAAGAAAGGATCAACCTGATCTTGTATAGCAGCGACTAGTCCGTTAGTCATTGGATTAATTAATTATGAGACTACTATAATGGATTTGATGAGAGGTTTCGCCATACCTAGTCCACTTTGTAAACTGGGTTAACATTCTGGAATTTATACATACCTTTGTATGGATTGTACGGGAAGCTTTATAATTCTTTAAGAACCAATGGGCGAACTGGCACATAAACCCCGAAAGGGGGTTTTTTAATGCTATAATATATTCATATTAAAGTTTAACGATGCCATTACGTCCACACCAATTTGATGCTCTGGATGCTATGGCAAACCATTATAAGGGGCAAATCATCATCCCTACAGGGGGTGGTAAAACTATGTGTATGATAGATGATGCCATTAGAAGATATGATGGTGTTACTTATCCTACTATTGTTGTAGTTGCTCCACGCATCCTGTTAGCAGAGCAATTATCATCTGAGTTCTTGGAAGTGATTGAGAATGTTTCTGTGATGCACGTACACAGTGGAGAGACTTCACACTTCAGCACAACTAAAGCAGATATGATTGAGAAGTGGGTGAGATCTTGTAAGGGTAATAAGATAATCTTCACAACATATCATTCACTTCATAGATTGGTAGAGGCAGACATTGTTGTAGATACAATATACTTTGATGAGGCACATAACGCAATACAAAAGAACTTTATTGAGTCTGTAGATCATTATTCTCTACCATTCAATGCTCTACGTTCTTATTTCTTTACTGCAACACCTAAACATTCAAGAACACCATTTAAAGTTGGTATGAATAATACTGATATATTTGGTAATGTAATTGTGAATGTACCAGCACCTAAGTTAGTGGATCAGGGTTATATTCTCCCACCTAAAGTTGAGGTATATAAAACCAGATTGCTTCAAAAAGATGAGATATATGCTGAAGTTGAATCAGAGAATATTCTCAGTGCTATTGATAACTTGAGTGTGGATAAGGTTCTTATATGTGCCAAATCTACTAAGCAGATTGTTAGTTTAATATCTCAAACTGATTTTTGCTGTAAGTTAAAGGAGAGAGGATATAATTGGATGTATATCACTGCTAAAACAGGTGCTATAATCAATGGTAAAAAGGTGGGTAGAGAGGAGTTTTTTAATACATTGAACGGATGGGGTAGAGATGATACAAGGTTTATTGTACTCCATCACAGCATCCTTTCAGAAGGTATTAATGTTGCAGGTCTTGAGGCAGCATTGTTTATGAGAAATATGGATTATATTAGCATCAGTCAAACGATTGGTAGAGTGATCCGATTAGGAAAGTGTCACAAGACTCACGGAAAGGTATGTATTCCTGTGTATAATAATGTTGGGATTAGCACCGCAAGAAAGGTTGAGGCAGTAGTTGATACTGTGTTCAATAAGGGTGAACCTGCAATTTCTGTTATTACACGATGATTAATTTCAAAACCTTTCAGTTGGATAGATTATCCAAACTTCTATATGCAATTAGAGGTTATACTGATAACAATTTAAGATTTCCAAAAGCAGGTGAAATGGTTGAGAAAGCACTTGCTGAATATAGTAATGGTTTACTTGAAAGGGTAAATTTACCTGGTATTGATTTAGTAACTAAGGATAAAGTATCCTATGAATCAAAGGTAACACAGTTTAAGAATAAATCAGGTACAGCGATTAGAGGTTTAATAATTAAAAATAGGAGAGCAGCAAAAGAGTATGAGGATAAACTTGCTGATTACTTTATAGTTTCTGATGTAAAGAGTGGTAAGGCATGTTGCATATCCTCAGATAAATTATATAATTTTAAGGATACTGGAGCAGTATATACAGCATCAGCTGATCCTGAACCAGAAGATTTCTTTTTAATTGGTTATAATCAATTAAATGAATCAAGAGATTACTTTGAGGAATCTGAAGATTATGATTTACAATTCATTAGATCAATATGAGTAAAGTTGTATTAGTTACTGGTGGATTTGATCCATTACACAGTGGGCATATTGCTTACTTTAAGGCAGCAAAGGAATTTGGTGATACATTATGTGTTGCTGTAAATTCTGACGATTGGTTAAGAAGAAAAAAAGGAAAACCTTTTATGAATATAGATGAAAGGGTGTCAGTTCTTAAGGAGTTAAAGACTCCTGATATTGTTATTGAATTTAATGATAAAGATGATAGTGCTTGTGATGCAATTGAGATGGCATTACAAGTATATGAGGAAGTGGTCTTTGCAAATGGAGGAGATCGTGGTAGAATGAATACTCCAGAATATATTAAATACAAAGATGATCCTAGAGTTATATTTGAATTTGGTGTTGGTGGTGCTAATAAGATGAATAGTAGTTCAAAACTTTTGGAGGAGTGGAATACTAAATGAAGATAGCAATTCTTGGTGCTGGTAATGCAGGGTGTATATCTGCATTACATTTTCAACATTATGGTAGAGCTAATGGAATTGAGATAGAAATATATCATAGTCCTGTTGAGCATCCAATGGAAAAGGTTGGACAAGGTACAACATTAGCACCCTTATTGTATTTTGAGTCAATTCTAGGGACTAATTGGTATGATAATAATATTGGTGCAACATTCAAAAGTGGTATATTATATGAAGGGTGGGGTAAGAAGAATGATAAGATATTTCATCCATTTACTAAAGATGGAATGTCTATGCACTATGTTCCAAGTTTACTATCCAAGGCAGTATTAGAATCAGGTGTTTTTAATGTTACTGAGAAAACTATTAATGATGCTGAAAGTGAAGTAGATGCTGATTGGATTATTGATTGTAGGGGTAAAGATAAGAGTGGTAAAATTGAATATCTACCATTAAAGAATCCTTTAAACTCTGCACTTCTTTATAGAAAGGAAGGTAGAGATCCCGATTTACACTATACAAGAACTGTTGCTACTCCTAATGGGTGGGCATTTGTTATTCCTAATCAGGATAGTGTATCCTATGGTTATTTGTATAATGATACAATAACATCGACACAGGTAGCAAGAGAAGATTTCTTAGAAAGATTTAATCTTCCTGAGACTGATGGTTCTAATTTAAAATTTGATAATTACGTTGCAAAAGAAGTTTGTATTGGTGATAGAACTATTCTTAATGGTAATAGATGTGCATTTTTAGAACCATTAGAAGCTACATCTACTGCATTTTATCAGAAAGTATGTCAAGTTGCTTGGGATTATATTAATCAAATAGATAGTATTGATGGAAATAGTGACTATGGGCATAAACATAAACCTTTGTTACCTACAAGAGCAGATAAAGAATATATGAATGACCATATTCATGGTGCAATGCAACAGATTGAAACATTTGTACTATGGCATTATCAGTATGGTTCTAAGTTTGATACTCCTTTCTGGGAATATGCAAAGTCTATTCCATTTACAATGGATAGATACTTTGAGAATGTATATAAGGCAGCAAAGAAATATGATTGGCATGATGGATGTTTAATTATTAATGCTGGTGAAGAGGCGAAATATTACTTTTATTCACAATGGCATCTAAATTCTTTTAAATGTTGGGTTGATGGGGTAGAATAATATTATGAGAGATACTATTTTATTTGGCGATTGTCGTGAAACTCTTAAAGAGTTTGATGAGAAAGCAAGGATGTGTGTTACATCTCCACCTTACTATGGTCTAAGAGATTATGGTGGTGAAGATTCACAAATAGGTTTGGAACAAACTCCAGAAGAGTTTATTAATGAGCTAGTTAAAGTATTCAAGGAGGTGAAAAATGTGCTCACAGATGATGGAACTTGTTGGGTTAATCTTGGCGATAGTTACTATAATTACCGACCTGGAAGGGGACAAGGATTGGCAAAACAAACAGTCTCGCATACTAAACAAGACCTACCAGATGTGTGTCCTCGTAGAGCGAATAGAATCGGAGGACTCAAAGAGAAAGACCTCATCGGAATCCCTTGGATGTTCGCCTTTGCAATGCGAGCAGATGGATGGCATTTAAGACAGGATATTATATGGCATAAACCTAATCCAATGCCTGAGAGTGTAAAGGATAGGTGTACTAAAGCACATGAATATATCTTTTTGTTTAGTAAGAATAAGAAGTATTTTTATGATAATGAAGCAATAAAGGAACCAGCAAAAGATTGGGGAACCAGAGATAGAAGTAAAGGTAAGTACACAAGTACAAATGAGTATGGACAAACTCCACACTCAGGATTAACTAAGAGTTATGAGAAGAAAAATAAGAGATCAGTATGGACTGTAACTAAGAAACCATATAAGGGAGCTCACTTTGCAACATATCCACCCGATCTGATTGAACCCTGTATCCTTGCAGGAAGCGAGAAAGGAGATATTGTGTTAGATCCATTTATGGGTAGTGGAACTACTGCTGCGGTGGCAAAATCGCTAGGTAGAGATTACATTGGATGTGAACTGCATGAAGATTATGGTAACTTGATTCGGAAGAGAGTTGCAGAATATCATCCAGTTGAAGAAGTGTCACAAGAACCTAGCATAAACATATTAGATCTTATATAATTAGTACAACTAAAGGAAAACTTCTATGTTTGGATTATTCAGTTCTGGCCCTCGTGTCGAAGTTAAACTCGTTTTAAACGGAAGGCAATTTGTCGAAACCGTTTTTACTGATGATGTGTTTCAAGCAGAGGATATTGCTATTGCAAGAAATCCTGGTGCTGAAGTTATTTTTGCTAACATAGTAATATAATAAAATGGTATTAGATTATCTTGTAGACACTTGGGATTATAGGTCTGAGGTACTACATCTTTTAAAGGATAGATGTTATAAGAAGGGTGATTTTACCCTTTCTTCTGGCAGAAAAACTCAGCACTATGTTAATTGTAAGTCGATTACTTTAAATGGTGAATCTTTATGTAAAATATGTCCAATGATATTGGAACATATTAATCCTAATGTTAAAGCAGTAGGTGGTCTCACTCTAGGTGCTGATCCACTGGTTACTGGTGTTGCTATGATGGGATTTGCTCTAGGTAATAATAAAGTTAAACTTGCATCTTTAATTGTTCGTAAGCAAGCAAAGGGATATGGAACTAATGCTTACATAGAGGGGCCAAAATTGCCTGAAGGATCTGAAGTTACAGTTCTTGAGGATGTAATTACTACAGGTGGATCTTCTATTATAGCAGTGGAAAGATTGCGTGATGCTGGTTATGTGGTTAATCGTGTAGTTTCTATTGTTGATAGGCAAGAAGATGGTGAAGCAGATGATAATATGAAAGAAGCAAATTTAGAACTTATAAGTTTGTTTACGTTACAAGACTTAATTGAAGATAAGGTCTCTGTTCCCCTTTTAAAAAAACCAAAAATGATGGTGAATTATGAGTAGAAAAATACATCCTAGTGAATACTTTTCTAATGATTACTGGAAGTATAATTTAGATCCACCAGAGTATAAACGTGGAAGTAGACATAATCGCATTGGTATGTGGATTATGTTTATTTTTTATGGTATAATCACAGTACAATTATTACACGCATTTACTGTAATACCCTTTTTTCCTATTACCTTTTCTATACTACTAGGTTTAGGATTTATTTTCTATGTTGCTTGGAGGGCAAGTTGAGATTAACACAAGATGTAATTGACAAAATTCAAATCGCAATGACTCACACCAAAATGAATGGTGATCTAAATTGGATAGATGGGGATGATATAGATGTATGTCTTTCTGGCACATTTGCTGGTGATAAGTTTATAACTATTATTAATCGTACACGAAGTAGCACAACTAAAAAATGAAACACTTATTACTCTTAGCACCACTCTTAGTTGGGTGTACTAATGGAGGATATGGATTCGGATACAATGGTGGAGGAGTTAACTGGAATCCACCAGGCACAGCAGGTGAATACACTTGTGAGTCAGCAGGTGAAA
>MDTB01183197.1_pt1 | contig 16840 bp, 15 predicted proteins | sample 811161 | NCBI WGS metagenome assembly MDTB01 (sample SAMN05326650, study PRJNA326480) | marine metagenome | isolation source: seawater | place: Mediterranean Sea | collected 2009
AGCGAACTAATCGAATTAGTTGACGGACTAATTAACAACGATTTTGAAAGGCAACGACTGGGCTTCGAAGCTAGAAAAGCTGCTGCAAGTACTAGCTGGACACGTGTGATACGAGCGCTATTACTAGAACATCGGAGAGGTCTACCGGTTCTCGAACACTCCAGTTACTTGGCCGCACGGAAACGCTGGATAGAGCGGCTCGGACATGCGCATCCATGGAAGTCTGCTGAATACGTCAATGACAGCTATTTAGAGTTAGGCGATCAGCGGATAGATGTGAGTCACCTCAGTCGAATCCGAAAACTAAGTATTGCCATAGCTGTAAGCGGACGCGACCCATACAGCAGCGATTCCTAAGGTACGTTCCCTAACCATGTCCCGGGATCGTCCAAGGCGTAACCGTCGGTTGAGCGAAAAGGTTCTGCTCGCTGTTATCGGAATGGCCACAGGAATTGGTTTTGCAGCAACCTTTGTCCTTGGTTATGCGGTGTGGCGCCTAGACCAAGTTGAGCGCTTTGAGGTACACGACGTCCTCACTGCGCCGACAAAAAAACCAATAACTGCCTCAGCACTGCTCAATCTGAGTCGCGCCAGCACTGAGGGAGAAACACAAGATTCGCCAGACTTGACGGTTGAAATTATTTTTCCACCAACGATTGATGAACCATTAGGTGAAAGTGAGCCTGACGGCGAGAATTACCTCCTCGTCGGTTCAGACAGTGTCGAGGGAATCGCAGCTGATGACGCAATTATGAGCGGCCGCAGCGCTTCGGCGGTAAACCACCTTGCAGACACAATCATGATCCTACGACTGCGCCAAGATGGAACAGCGTCGGTTGTGTCGGTTCCACGAGATCTCCTTGTGTCGATCGCTAGCACCGACACAATTGCCAAGATCAACAGTGCATACAACCTTGATTCGTCACCACAGACGAGAGCGGCCCGTCTCATAGAAACCGTTGAAAATCATTTAGATATTGGCCTTCAGCACTTCGTCGAAGTTGACCTTGACGGGTTTCGACGCTTAGTTGATGCGGTTGGAGGCGTTTCGATGTGTTTCAACAGACCAACACGAGACAGGACTGTCCAGGACAGCGGCGACCCTACCCAAGGAGGAACCGGCTTCAGAGCCGGGAAAGGATGGACTCATCTCGACGGAGATGCAGCGCTTGCTTTCGTGCGAAGTCGGCGACTCTTAACGCAACAATCAGATGGCCAATGGGTGAGGCTAGGAGTATGGAACGACCTCGAACGAAATAGTCGCCAGCAAAGGTTTATATTCGAAGCCTTAGATCAAGCCTTAGGGCGAGCAGCCAGCAACCCTCGGACCTTGCAAAGACTCCTAGATATAGTCGCCAGTGATTTTCGCACATCGAATACCTTGAGTGTCTTCGACGACGGTCTTGAATTGGCCCGCCGCTTCAAAAGCCTCAACGTTGATACTGATCTCGAACGTTATGCACTGCAACTGGTTGACGTATCCGTAGATGGCAAAGCAGGGTTAGAGATAGTTGAAAGTGAACACAACGAACGTGTCATCGATATCTTTCGGGGTATCGAGTGGACTGATGTCACTGAGGGAAGAGTTGAAGTCGAAGTGCAGGGTCCCTCACCCCTTTCTCTGGCATCACGACTTCGTGGAGCGGGTTTCAAAGCAACCCAAGAAGAAACCGATGTATACCCCGAGACTCGAATTCGATACGGAGTTGGAGGAGATCAAGCCGCCGTCCTTTTAGCGGCACGACTCAGAGAAAATGTGGAGATGATTCCAGACCCATCCCTGTCCGGCAACAAAGTAATCCTCGAACTGGGATCTAAACCACCTTCGGTCACGATGGGCTATAAATCAGTGGAACCTCCTGAACCGATAGCCAATAACGCAGCTCAGAAGACACCTCCTCCTCCAAGAACCCTCGGTGTATGCGGATAACGAAGAAAAACGCCGGCTACACAGCGCTGTCGCGCCCAATAGACAAGGGCGCGACAGTGAACCGTCTAGATGTCGTTAACATCTCGAATGAGAGAAATTTGACCTTTTCTGACACAACGGCATGAAGGTACAGAAATGAGCAACGTCGCAATAATTGGAGCTGGGTATGTCGGACTTACCACAGCAGCATGCCTCGCCCACATAGGTCATAACGTGACCTGCGCTGATATCGACGAGAACAAAATCTCTCGACTTAATGATGGCGAAATTCCGATCCACGAAGCGCGACTCCCTGAACTCGTTCAAGAAGGTTTATCGAATCAACTGCTCAAGTTCGTAGTCGGAGCCAAACGCGCCATAACCGCGAGCGAATTTGTTTTCTTATGTTTACCGACCCCTCAAGGGGAAGACGGTAGAGCCGATATTGGAGCCGTTATAGACGTTGTTGAAGAAATCCGTCAGCTAGTTCTGCCGCAGACAATCATCATCAACAAATCAACGGTTCCCATAGGGACAATCGCGGCCATAGAAACAGCAATCCAACGAGAGGATGTTTCGGTCGTCTCCAATCCCGAATTCCTCCGCGAAGGTGTCGCAGTCACTGACTTTTTACAACCAGACCGGATTGTTATCGGTGCTACGAGCAACGAAGCAGGCGAGCGGGTGGCTGCCCTTTATGGCTCAATTGACGCCCCTATCGTCGCAGTGGATCCCGCCTCAGCGGAAACCATCAAATACGCCACCAATTCTTTTCTGGCGACCAAGGTTTCATTCGTCAACGGACTCGCAGCAGTTTGCGAAGCTGTAGGAGCCGACATCGAAGCGGTAACACGTGGATTGGGCTCCGACCAGCGAATAGGCTCACGGTTCCTCCAACCAGGGCCAGGTTGGGGAGGATCATGCTTCCCAAAAGACATGCAAGCGTTAGTCCGAATAGCAACCGAGGCCGGATATGAGTTCGATTTACTTCGAGCTGTTATCGAAGCGAACGATCAACAATTCGACCGGATAGTCCACAAAACGGAACTATTACTTGGAGAAAACCTCTCCGGAAAAAATCTGACACTCCTTGGCCTGACTTTCAAAGCTCACACCGACGACCTCAGAAACTCGCCGGCACTTGAAGTAGCAAAACGACTAGCGACCAAAGGAGCCAAACTGATCGCATACGACCCAATGGTCAATAGCCCTGCAGAGATAGGCGATGACATCCGACTAGCTGCAAACATAGAAGAAGCCATGACCGGTTCCGAGATAGCTCTAATCTTGACCGAATGGCCAGAATTCACTCGAGCTAACTGGTCGAAATTGATGGGCTTGATGAACACTCCATGTGTTGTCGATGCCCGTAACGTGCTCGACCGGAAGTCGATGGTCGAGCTTGGGTACAGATACGACGATTTAGGCAGAGTATGAGAACTGCTGATCAATGACAGCAGCTTATGTAAGGGTGGTTACGTGACCGCTGAAATAGGCGTCCTCATGACCATGGAGGCGGCCTGGCATCGTGTGCCAGGGGGTACCGGTCGAGTATCGATTGAGTTAGCCCGTGCGTTATCGCAAAGAACCGATACCAAAGTTAATGGGGTAGCTGCCTTTCATCTAACGAAGCCCTCACCAGATTTCCGCCCACCGATAGAGGTAAAGAAGCTTCTTTTGCCGAGACCTTTGCTTTATGAGACGTGGTCACGAACTTCTTTCCCCCGACTCAAGGTCAGAGAATATGACCTGGTTCACTCAACCACCATCGTCTCTCCGCCAGCAACCAGTCAACCGCTTGTCGTAAGCGTGCACGATCTGGCGTTCCGTCGATTTCCCGACCGTTTCCCGCAACGAGCTCGACGGCTCTTTGAACGCTCCTGGAAACGAGTTCTGGAACGAGCAGACGCTGTGTTATGCCCATCTGCTGCTACCTCCGCTGACCTACTCGCTGCGGGACTAGACGCCGAGCGTCTCCACCTAGTTCCACTTGGCCATGACCCTCAAATAGTCGATAAAGAAGTAGCCGTCGGAGTTCGCGAGCGATTCGGAATCACTGGCGACTATATTCTCGCCGCAGGAACACTCGAACCCCGAAAAAATATCCAGACCTTAATCAAAGCCTTTCTTGAGATCGCTCCACGCACAGAAGCACAGCTAGTACTCGCAGGCCCAACTGGATGGGGGACAACACCCGAAGCGTTACTTCAACCAGTAGATGACACCCTCAAAAGCCGAATTACAGTCACTGGCGAAGTCACAACGACTGAGCTAGCAGGGCTCTACAGCGAAGCAACGGTCTTCTGCTACCCGAGCCTTCTAGAAGGATTTGGCCTTCCAGTTCTTGAAGCAATGTCATATAGAACTCCGGTGGTGACGTCTAAAGGAACCTCGACCGAGGAAGTAGCCGCAGATGCGGCGGTTACGGTCGACCCATACTCGGCGCATGACATTGCAGAAGCCCTGCAATTCCTTCTGACCGACGCAGCCGCAGCTCAACAAATAGCTGATACCGGATACGAACGAAGCAAATTGTTTCGATGGGATAAGACAGCTACCGCTACGGTCGAGATATATCGGAAATTGATATGAGCCAGATAATTGTCAACATGCTTTGGCTCCGACCGGGACAAGTTGGAGGATCGGAAACCTACGCTGTACAGCTCCTTGAAGCGCTTAGCGAAAATCCTGAAGCTCCCCCGATTGAGTTAGTCCTAACTCCCGCTACTCGTCGGACACATCAATTTCTTGACAAAGCTTTTGAAATCAACGAACAACAGCATCTACCGGGACGGGCCAGTCGAATCTTCAAAGAAAATAAGCTGTTCAGGCAAGTAGATCGTGAGCGCATCGTCCACCATCTTGGAGGCACAATTCCGAAACGCGAGAACAGTGCTCAAAAGGTTGTCACGGTCTACGACGTTCAATACCGGGAATACCCCCAATATTTCTCGGCAGCCAAACGCCGCTACCTTGATATAGCCATTCAACGGACGCTTCAACAAGCAGAAACCGTATGCGTAATAAGCGAATTTTGTGCTGACTCACTAGAAAATCATTATGGATACCCAAAAGAAAAATGCAAAGTTATCCCGCCAGCATTCAACCCTTCAGTTGCTCACCAGACCCGAAAACCTGACGCAAAACCATTTCTGCTATATCCAGCAGTCACCTGGCCACACAAGTCTCACAAATTCCTGATCAAACTTTTAGAACAAGTCCCAGATCTGCAACTAATACTGACAGGAGGAAAAGGTCCAGCCCACAAACAGGTAGCGCGAGCCATCCAACGATCACCAGCGAGCGATCGAATCACTCACCTAGGACAGGTAGACAAACAGCGGCTCGACTCTCTCTATCAACAGGCCCTCTGCACGGTATTCCCGTCCCAATACGAAGGATTTGGCCAACCAATAATAGAAGCCATGATGAGGGGTTGCCCAGTGATCTCCAGTCAATGCGGAGCTCTACCAGAAACCGTAGGAGCCGGTGGAATCACCCTCCCAATGAATATTGACCAATGGAGCGAAACAATCCGACAAATTGAGGAACCCGACCAGCGTCAGTTATGGGTAGCTGCAGGACATCGGAGAGCTGCTGACTTTTCATACAAACAAACTGCAGAAGCGCAGATAGCGGTTTATAAAGAGTTACTAAGCAAATGAAGAGATGAGGGCATGAAAATAACAATTATCTGTCCCCACTTTGCCCCCGACACGGCCCCAACTGGAGAAGTCATTACTCAGATTGTTAGCGAGCTTGGACATCTGGGTCATCACATTCATGTAATAACTTCCCTTCCTTGGTATCAACACCATGCAGTAGAGCCGGAATGGACTGGGCGACTGATACGTAGCGAAAAGACCCCATGGGGAAAAATCACCAGAATTCACCCGTTTGCGTCGAAGAATCGAAGCAATCTTCTAACGCGAGCAATCGCTTTTTGTGCCTTCAGTTGCGCTGCCGCATTAGCAGGACTCTTTTCCCGGCGAAGTCAAGTGGTCCTCACCATGAGCCCACCACTCACCTTGGCGCTTGCTGGATGGATAGCAGCTAAAAGACACAAAGCTCCGCTTGTCTTAAATATTCAGGACGTCCACCCCGATGCAGCTGTGGAAACCGGCACTCTCACTGATGACCGGCTAATACGACTCTTAAAACGCATAGAAATCACCAGTTACGAAAAAGCAGACGCCGTGACGGTCTTATCAGACGATCTCAGAAAAAGGTTAAGTACAAGAACTGATACCGAGTCAAAGCTTCGCGTCATCCCTAACTTTGTTGATACTGAACGCATTCAGCCCGGTAACCGAAATAATGCCTACCGTCGCGAACTTGGACTTACCGATGAGACCATCGTGATGTATGCAGGGAACGTTGGTTTTTCGCAGCCTCTAGAGATTGTGCTTGAAGCCGCCCGATACATGATCGAGCGTGATGACGTCGTTTTCGTGATCAACGGCAATGGATCACGAAGGCTTCATTTCGAACAGGAAGCAGAAGATCTCGCAAATATCACTTTTATGGACTACCAACCTCAAGATCGACTCAACGAAGTCTTAGCCGCAGGAGATATCCATCTAATCCCACTTCAAAAAGGGTTGAGCTCGATCAGCGTGCCATCAAAGCTATATTCCATACTCGCTGCCGGACGGCCGGTACTAGCCAGTGTCGATTTAGGAAGTGAAATAGACCTAGTAGTGACTCGTTCGGGAGCGGGTAGAACTGCAGCCGCTGGCGACACTGAACAATTCATTGCAGCACTGGCCGCCCTGATCGATGACCCTCATGGGCGGGCTGCGGCAGGCCTTGAAGCTCGACGTTTCGCTGAAGAATGGTTGTCCGCAGCCGCCGTCGCTGACAGCTACAACGAGCTGTTCCTAGAACTCCAACAATAAAGGAAGCGCCCCAGTAGCGCGTAACCGGGCTAGATAGACGATAACTTGGCGGACGGTATGGCTAGATCAGCAGCAGCAAAAAAAGTAGCTAAAGCAGCGAGCACCGGGGCCGGCGGCAAAGGCGCTGGATCAGAACGCAAAGTTCTATTTCCAGCAGCAATGATGCTCGTCGCTCTTCTCGGGATCGTCCTCGTAGTCGTGGCCCGAGACCAGCGCTCTGACTTGGCTCCCGCTGGGGATCCAGGCTTGGAAGACCACTGGCATAGCGCCTACAACATATTCGTGTGCGATGAAGTTGATCCGACTGTCTTCGTCAATGACTCAGAAGACGACAGGACTGGCATACACACCCACGGCGACGGCCTAATCCATATCCACCCGTTCGTGAGTACAGTAACTGGGCAATATGCCACCTTAGGTGCCTTCTTCAACGAAAATCAGACCGCATTCGATGACCAAACCTTCGAATTACCGAATGGCTCAGTTATCTCAGAAGAAGAGTTCCTTTGCGGAGACGAACCCGCAGAGATTCGAGTACTGAAGTGGAACCAGCTAACGGCAGAAAAGCCAGTGGTGTTTACCGAAGACCTACGAGATGTGCGTCTCAACGAAGATGGTCAGTTAGTGATGTTCGCGGTAGTGCCTAAAGATGCCGACAACTCGCAGATACCTCGCCCAGACGACAGCTATTTGCGTCAATACCTAAATCTTTCAGAAGAGCAGCAACCACTTGGCCAAAATGACGGTGATGAAACCGGCCCGATTCTGCCACAAACAGAAGAACCGTTTGAAACAGAGGAACCCGCTGACGAAGTACCGGAGTCAAGCGAACCTGCCGACGACTGAGTTGCAATGTTCGCTTTAGTGCTTGTCGGGGGTTTCGGAACTCGACTCCGACCGCTTACCGAACACACTCCAAAACAAATGCTTCCCATCTGCGGGGTTCCCATGATCGAGTGGGTAGTGAGTCACCTAGCAGACCATGGAATTGAAGAAATCGGTCTAGCGCTGGGTTACCGACCCGACGCTTTTCTAGCCGCCTACCCAGATGGGCGAATAGCAGGTATCCCGTACAAGGTGGCGGTAGAACCCGAAGCTCGCGGAACAGCTGGTGCGATCAGGTTTGCCGCGTTAGAGATGGAACTGAATGAACCATTCTTAGTGCTCAACGGGGATGTCTTGACAGACCTGGATATTGGCGCATTGCTGAGCTTCCACCAAGAGCGGGAGGCCGAAGCGACGATTGCATTGCAAGCTGTTGCTGACCCGTCGCGATTCGGGGTGGTAACGACCAGTGACGATGGTCGGGTTCGTGAATTTATTGAAAAGCCGCCAGCAAATTCCTCCCCGTCGAACACCATCAATGCAGGAACCTATGTCCTGAACCCTTCGGTTATAGCTCGAATCCCTGACACCAGACCCGTTTCCATTGAAAGAGAGACCTTCCCTAAAATGGCTCTAGCCGAAACCCTCTTCGCGCTTGAGTCGGATACATATTGGCTTGATACTGGTACGCCTAAACAATTCCTGGAAGCTAATCTGGATGTTCTTCACGGCCGTCGGAGGGCCAAGCCCGAATTGCCTGTAGCGGCGGTCGACGCAACAGCCCAGGTAGAGGACTCAGTCATTGGAACTGGAAGCCATATCGATGCCGAAGCCGTGATTCAGCGATCGGTGTTGTTCAATGATTGTCGTGTAAGCAGAGGAGCCACGATTATTGATTCGGTCCTATCTGAGAACGTTTACGTAGGTGAGGGGGCGACAATAGAAGGTTCGGTGATCGGGTTAGGTGAACGAATAGAGGCCGGAAGCCAAATAGTCGACCAGAGCCGGCCAGCGCCCTGATTAACGAAATAAGTCTTCTGAAGGATTTCGAATGACTTCATCTCGGATTGAGCTACTCCTCAACCATTGGCTATCAACGCCACGAATCAAGGCAACTGGAATCCCTTCAGCTTTTCCACAAACAAGATCGGCTGCTGCCGCAAGTTCGTCGGCGACACACACTTCGGTGACCATCAATTCCCTGCCAAGAGAGTCTTCGGTGCCACGAAGGTCGACTACAGCAGCGACACCTGCACAACCAATCGCCACATCGGTGACGCCTCTGCGCCAAGGTCGCCCAAAAGTGTCTGAGATGATGACTCCAATGTTAACCCCGCAGCTATGACGGATACGTTCAACGATTCTGCGCGCCGATTTATCGCTGTCCTCGGGAAGAAGCGCTGCTTGGCCTCGAGCAACATTAGACAAATCAATCCCAGCATTTGCGCAAACGAAGCCGTGCTTAGTTTCAGTAATGATCAGCTCACCTCGCCGGCGGAGTATCCGAACAGCCTCACGTTCCACGATCGGCTTGTGCGAGAGTGGGTCTGTCTGGTCAATCTCAACCATCGCTCCCTCGGCCTTGGAAACAATTTTCTGAGTTACGACTAGCACGTCTCCATCACTTAAGCCGAACTCGCTCGAGGAACAGATATCGCCGATAAGCGGCCCAAGATCCATGCCTTCGGTGACTTCGGGAATGCCTTTGACTGGGTGAATTGTCAGTGTCATTGTTTGCCCTCTCCGGATATTAGAATTTCCCCGAGCGCTGCCTCGGCGAGAGCAGCGGCCCGATCACGAGTATCCATAATTGTGTCAGTAACCAGAACTCGCATGCCCTCGGACTGAACCCGAGGTGCTAACTCAGAGTCTTGTTGGTCGATGACTAGAGTTCCAGCAAAATCTCTGTAGAGCGATGCAATGCCGACGGAATTTCGTTCGAACCCGAGTTCTTCAAGCATCCTAGAAGCTGGACCTTTAAGCGCTGCGCCACCAACAATTGGAGAGATTGCTACCACCTTGGTTCGTCGTTCCCGAAGCACATCGGCCACTCCTGATATTTCCAGGACCGGTTTCACCGATACGAACGGATTCGACGGAGCGATGACGATCGCATCTGAGTTCGCAAGCGAAGAAAGCACCTCGGGACCTGCTTTTGCAGCTTCTATTCCTTCGAACCGCAGATCTTCAATAACCACGTTGTGTTGTTGCGCAACAAAATAATCCTGAAAATCGACCCAACCTTGATTCTGGACCTTAAGTTGAGTTCGGATCTGATGATTACTTGCTGGCAGAAGGTGGGCCTTAATTCCGAGCTTCTCACACACTTCAGAGGTCACCTCAGTCAACGTCGCTCCTTCACCGAGGCGCTGTGTCCTATAAAGGTGGAGCGCTAAGTCAAGATCTCCTAAATTGAACCAGGTTTGCCCGCCGAGCCTCTCTAATTCGTCTCTAACCCGCCAGCTTTCATCAATGCGACCCCAGCCAGTATCAGAATTGACTAGGCCGCTCAATGTGTACGTAACCGTGTCCACATCTGGGCTTATCGCAAGCCCATGAAGACGAAAGTCATCGGCAACATTGATCACGGCAGTGACTAATTCATTGGGGTGGACAGCCAGTAGACCTCGCAAAAATTTGGCGGCGCCGACACCACCAGCTAAGACTGTAATACGACGACCTTCAGACATAATCTGGGAGCTTAATCCTGGCTCGGGTCCATCAGAAAAAACTTTCTCTCTTTAAGCCACATGTTCACAAAATTCCGTGAATCGACGAACCAGTGTGTCCCATCCATAATTAGCTTCGGTGTATATCTTCCCGTTCTTTGCCATGTAGTTTCTGGCCCCTGCATCCGAAGCTAAACGTTCAACAGCAACTTCGAACTCAGGGTAGTTGCGATACCACAAGCCCCCCTGCGCTTCGGCTACGTGGGTCCTAGTGGTCTCGCAATGGGCATTTACCAGAACCGGTATGCCAGCGGTCCAAGCTTCGAATAGCACCAGAGAAAAAGACTCCAGAGCTGAAGGATTGATCAGAAAATCGGCGTGATGCAAGAGAGACCATTTAGCTTCATCGCTCAAACCTCGAGCTACAAGCACATCATCGTCACTGCCGATTTCGACGCTGGGGTTCCCTACCAAAACGAGCCGGAGATTGGTTGCAGACCGAGTCTTTAGAGTCCGCCAAAAATCGACTAATCCCAAAGAACCCTTAGCGTGTTCGATCCGTCCAACACAAAGCGCGTACGGTTGGTCCGCAAGGCCGAGGGATTCGAGTAGCTCGGGGTCAGTGGCCGATGGAGGTTCGATTCCCCAGCCCAATACTGTGCTCGGAATGTGACCGATCGGGTGAGTACGTTGCAATAGCTGCTGTTCGGCTCGAGATCCGTAAACAAGACCTCGGCTTTGTTTCAGGAGGTCTCCGACTCGTGAAAGTCTCAAGAATGGTTCGTCGTGAGCAGCGGGGATAATCACTGCTCGTTCAGCTACCAAAGGAGCGACAGCCATCGTTGGCCAAAACAAATAGGGAGCAAAAAACACGAGGTCTGCTTGCGAAGCTTGTACTGCGCCGGCGAGGTCGTTGCTAACCGGGCCCTGATGAAAGAAGAATTCATCCTGGATAGCAGGATCAACACTTGAAGTTCCAGATTGAACTCGAGAATCAAGGGATGGCCACATCTCAGTTCTACCTGAGTTGACCAGATAGCGGTTTACTGGAAGCGAGCCATAATATTCTGTGCCAGGAGTTTCCTCGTTGGTCCAAGAAGTTGAAGACGTGGCACAAGTTGCGTGTACACAAACTTGCCAACCTGGTATTTCTGCTATCCGTCTAGCGAGAGCACCAACCGCGTTTTCTGCTCCACCCACCGGTCCATATCTAGGGATTACGAAATCGACTTTCATGAAGACGGATGTCCTAAAAGCGTTTGATTTAGTGCAGTAGCTATCTTCTCAGAAGAGAACGTTGAAGAGCGTTGACGGCCACTGGCGCATAAGCGCTCTGCCAAAAGGTCATCGGTAAGCACTCTCTCCAGCGCGCCCGCTACGACCGTCGGTGTCTTCGAAGCTAATACAAGGCCAGCTTCGCCAACGGTTTCACCGACCGCTGTGGTTGCATAGGAAACCAACGGAATTCCACGCGCCATCGCCTCAACCAAGGGAACTCCAAAACCCTCATGATCGCTAAGCGTGCAAAAAACTGATGCTTGTCTGTACTCCCTTTCGAGCTGCTCGTCATCAACCCAACCGGTCATAGTGATGGCTTCAGATAGGGCAAGATTTCTTATAAGACCCTCAATAGCTTGGTCGTAGCGGTCAGAAGTAGATGCTCCTACAATTCGCAGTTTGACTTCGGGTATCCGCTGCTTAAGTACAGCTATAGCGGTGATGAGATCATGGATTCCTTTGTTAGGTGCAACCCTTCCCACAAATAGAACTGTCGGTGCTGGTCCGCTACTCGATTCAAAACCTGCCGGAGCATCAACCGGGAGAGGTATCACGAAACTATCGATATCACCGAATTGACTGAGTACCTGAGCGTTGAAGTTGCTGTCGCATATGGCGAAGCTTGAGCGTTCAACTAAATCTGCAAGTTGGTCTTGCGCCCTTAACAATTCGAAAGCTACCGATGGATCCCACCGAAGTAACACTTCGGGGGGTGTGAAATTATGGAATACGAGTGCCAGAGGCTCAGTGCGTTCCAAGAGAACTTGGGCACATGGCGAAGCCTGAGCAACGTGATACAGAAACAAGGTGTCTGCTCCGGGTCGCACGTAGCGATCTATATTTTGTAGATCGATTGTTTCTGCCGAGGTCTCGTCGTTGTTAGTCCCGACAAAGATTTCCGAATCACAGCCCTGAGATCGAAGATGGTCTTTAATGAAGGCGACATGATTGCCAATAGCATCTCCGCGAGCGAAGCTAGGAACGAACTGGTGAATAGCACTCCACCTCATAGCGACCCGAGAAGGGTCGAAAGATACTCACCGAAGTGGTCTTGAGTTATGCCTCGATCGAAATACTTTGCTCTTTGGCGCCCGGCCGTGCGGAGACGTTGGGCGAGACCAGAGTCAGAGCTGACTCGGTGAAGGGCGCAAGCGACGACCAGCGGGTTTTTGTCCTTCAACAGCAAGCCTCCATTGCCAACTGTCTCGCCAACAGCAGTGCAATCGAACGCAACCACTGGTAGGCCGTGGTGCATAGCTTCAATCACAGGTACACAAAACCCCTCATGATCGCTTAAGCAACAGAAGACATCGGCACTTACGTAGTGAGCGACAAGCTCCTCCTGCGAAACCGAACCATGGAATGTTACGTGGTCGCGCATTCCGGCATGCGTAACGATGGTCTCGACAATCTTGCGGTAACCCGGTGGGCCATCTGTGCCAACAAAGTGAAGGTGCGCGTCATCACCGTGCAGTTCTCGAAGAGTTCGCACGGCTGCCACTAAATCATGGTGGGCTTTGTTGGGAGCGATCCTTCCGACGAAAAGAACTTGGGTTCCTCGTCGATTCCGTTCTAACTTGGCAAGCGCGGAGGAATCAGGAGCGGCGTTGGTCACATCAAAAAGCACCGGGATAGTTTCCGTCGATGTGTACCCGAGTTCGTCGAGTTCTGATTTGTTGAAGTCTGAATCACAAATAGCGTGATCGCAGTGCGCGGCGTACCTGGCCATTTGATCGCGACCTAGCTGGACTTCTGCAGCTAACAAGCCATCCCATTTGCCGACTAACGAGATAGGCGTGATGTTGTGGTAGTTAGCGATCTTCAACGCTGGGTGTTGAGCCCAACGCTCTGCAACAGGGCTTCCAATCGAAAACTGGTAAATCACAATGTCTGCATCTGAAGGAAGATGGTCGACATAGTGGGTGTCTGACATTAAATCTGGGTGCCGAAACATAGAAAATATTTCGCTCTCACAGCCCAAGCCCCTAATGACTTCGCGAAGTGCGAGGGTGTGATTCCCGACGGCATCCCTGGGTGAAATCGTGGGTACTAACTGATGCACACTCGTCACTAGAGAATCGCTGTGATTAGGCAATAGGAAGAGTCTGAGGATTGGACAACCCGGATGTTCGAGGCTCCTTCTCTGTTAAGCAGATAGCTCCAAGTCTCTTCGTGCATGGGACGCCCATGAAGTAAATCTGTGGCTACCGGGCTTAGGCGCTTTGTCCAGGTTTCAGAGTGAATAACTATGACGGCCACGGCGGCTCCTGGTTTAGATCTCAATAAGAGGAGACGAAGGGCACGAAGTTGCTCGTTGATGGATGCCTGGTCGGGTATACCGCACAAGATAAAACCACCGAGAGATTCGTTGTGCAGGTCACCCAAATGGTCGAACAAATGTTCATGACGGACATCGACTGCTTCTTGGGTTGGTGCATCGCTGGAGGTGACCCCGTAAGCATCAACTCCTCCGTCCCTGAGGTTCTTCAAAAGCCGACTATTAGGTAAATCTCCGATTAAAACCCGCCCGGAGACTTGCTTAAAATGCTGACTCAGGACTCCATCGAAGTCTTCAAACGAAGTTGGAATTGCAATCCCGCTGAGTAGTTCAGAGCGCGTTGATACGTCAACATCCAAGCGGTCTTCGAGTGCGGCCAACCTTTTGTTGACACTTTTAAGGCTCGCATCCAATAACCGTAAGGGTCTAGTTATGTGGATTCCAAGAGCGGTAATTTGTTGAGTTACGTGCCGGTGGTAAAAATAAGTGAGGCGACGTACCGTCCACTTAACACATCGTCCAAGTGGAGACTTGCTGTTTATAGGAACAGCAGGATCCACATATGCAGCAGATTCGATAGATCGGATAGTGTCTTCAACACCATTTTCTAAGCTCGCGTCAGGAATCCATCGACGGAACTCTTCGTCAAGGCTGCGAAGTAACGCTCTCGGATATTCGCCAGAAGAAGAGCGGCGTTGAGCTTCAGCTTCGATTTCAGCTACTACTTCTTTGAAATAGTTGGCATCAGATTCAGAATCACTCATTCCAGGGCCCTCCTGTGGCCCGACCCACCTAAAGCGTGACGAGTCGATAGCGTAGCTGCGACATGCGAGTTGCTATTGACGCTACGCCACTGATCGGTTCTCGTACGGGCATCGGCGTGTTCGTAGACGAATTACTTCGTTCTTTTCAGGATTACATCCCGGACGAAGCCGAATACGAAGTTGCCACATACACGTTGTCGCTCAAAGCACGAATTAGAGGAAGCACACATGGACATTGGGTGCCTTTACCGGCTCGAGGGTCTGCGTTTGTCTGGCGAACTTTTGGTGGGCCTAAGATCGAAAGATTCGTCGGTGATATTGATGTCGTTCATGGAACAAACTTTCTTGTGCCGCCGTCAAAAGTGTCGCGTGTGATTTCGGTCCACGACCTGTCATTTCTAAATGATTTCAGAAGCGATAGGAACTCCAATAGGCGTTTCGATCATTCGGTGAAAGAAGCGGTGAATTCAGGAGCAACGGTTCACACAATTTCCGAGCATGTCGCCGAGGAAATACGCGATAAATATGGGGCGAAAGATGTACGAGTTGTCTATCCCGGGGTGGAACAAAAACCCGCAGTTACTAAGACGTTCCCGGAACAGCCAACTCTGCTAGCCGTCGGCGCAACCAATAAAAGAAAAGGTTTCGTTGACCTCATCAAGGCCTTTCAGTCAGTAGCGCGCCAAAATAAAATGGTCCAGCTTCAACTTGTGGGACCGGCAGGAGATAGTGATCAAGAAGTAGACCAGTGCATTAAGAGGCTGCCGGACGATATCAAGAGTCGCGTCCACCGATTTGGGTTCGTTAAGAGAGAACGAAGAGATCAACTTATGAATGACGCGACCCTTCTCGTTCACCCGAGCCATTATGAGGGATTTGGCTTCCCGGTGTTAGAGGCCATGTCAATGGGTACACCTGTCGTTACCACGACAGGTGGAGCCCTTCCCGAAATTGCTGGAGAGGCTGCCTTGAAAGTTCATCCAGGCGATGTTGATGCGTTAGCTGACGCCATTATCGAGCTACTTGCGAATGAAGAGCTGCAAAAAAAGTTGTCAGTTGTTGGCATAGATCGTGCACAAATGTTCAACTGGAGAGACACTGCTGAGGGGATGTTGGATCTCTATACTTCTCTGCTCTAAGCCCAGAGCCGTTTAGTAGATATTTTTCGGGGGTACGCGACTCTGTTGCAGGACCGTCCTAGGCTTTCAATGGTTCGGCTGAAGGACGGAAGATTCCGAGTGCGCACTGCCCTGATAACAGGCATTACAGGTCAAGATGGTCAGTATCTGGCCGAGGTCCTCCATGAGGAGGGATACAAGGTCTACGGCTTGATCAAAGGTCAGAGGAATCCAAAGGCCGAAATGATTAATGCAGAGCTCCCATTTGTGGAGCTGGTTGAAGGTGACTTGCAAGACCTTTCGTCACTTATCGCTGCTTTGGAGTACACCCAGCCACACGAGGTCTACAACCTTGGCGCGATCTCTTTTGTAGCTCTATCGTTCAAGCAAGCCGAGCTGACTGCCAACATCACCGGACTTGGGGTTCTGAGGCTTTTAGAGGCGATACGACTCGTTGGTGGCAAAGAAAACTCGATTCGTTTTTACCAAGCTTCGTCTAGCGAAATGTTTGGCAAGGTAAGGGAGACTCCTCAAACAGAGTTGACACCGCTTCACCCTCGAAGCCCATATGGATCTGCCAAAGTCTTTGGACACCACACAACTGTCAATTACCGAGAAAGCTACGGCCTCTATGCCTGTAGCGGCATACTGTTTAACCACGAATCGCCCCGGAGGGGCATAGAGTTCGTAACTCGCAAGGTCACTAATGCCGTAGCTCGAATTAAATTGGGTCAACAAGACCACGTAGCGCTAGGGAACTTGGACGCTAAACGTGATTGGGGGTTTGCCGGCGACTACGTGAGGGCTATGTATCTCATGTTGCAGCAGGACGAGCCCGATGATTTCGTAGTCGCAACGGGCGAGACCCATGCTGTGAGCGAGTTTGTCGCTCTTGCTTTCGCAGCCGCCGGTATCGAGGATTGGGAACGATACGTCCAAATCGACCCCCGTTTTTTCCGACCTGCGGAAGTAGACCTTCTAGTAGGTGATGCGACCAAAGCAAAAACTCAGCTTGGCTGGCAACCGAAGGTATCTTTCCCCGACCTGGTTCACATGATGGTCGAACATGACCTCAAAATTGAGCAAGAGAAACTTTCCTGA
>MDTB01154084.1_pt1 | contig 16838 bp, 14 predicted proteins | sample 811161 | NCBI WGS metagenome assembly MDTB01 (sample SAMN05326650, study PRJNA326480) | marine metagenome | isolation source: seawater | place: Mediterranean Sea | collected 2009
ACTATTTTATAGTTATTGCTCAGGTGGCGGAATTGGTAGACGCGCTAGACTAAGGATCTAGTGCCGTAAGGCGTGGGGGTTCGAGTCCCCCCTTGAGCACCAGCTATTTTTGTTTATCAAATATTTGGTGTTTTACTCTTAATCCATCTTTGTACTCGTCCTTAAACTTTTTGTTTCCTATTTTATCGAATGCTTCAAAAAGACCATGTCTTAAGTCATCCTTCCAATGCTCCAGAAGTTTTACTTGAAACGACCCCCCATTCATCCGATATGTCTTCAGCACCCATTTGTTTGCTTCGTCCATTTCAGTGCTGATATTATAATTTTCTTTAGAATCATCTTTTAAGTGTAGCCAGTAGGTTGGCGGCTTCTCTCCAATTGAGTTGGTCTTTGGTATGTAGTCAGAAGGGTCAATAGGTTTTTCGTACCAGTATATATGGGTGCCGTGTTTTTTTCCCTGTACATAATCTTTTTCGCATTTTGGTGATCCGTCTATATTGAATTGTTTAATTTTACCATGAAGCTTTCCTGCAAGATAACTAGATTCTTCAATAATTTGACCCGTAAAATATTTCTGTACCACCTTTCCTGTGTATGGTTCTTTTTCATCTTTGATAAACGCAAGTGGTTCTCTTGACCAAGTTGACAATTTGTTAAAATTAAGACCCTTGACTGTTCCGTTTACAATGTTGATGTCATTTATTTCAAAATTCTGAGATGACGCACCTGTAACTGAAACACGAACATTTTTGGAATAACCTTGCCCTCCGTTCCTAATAATGATTCCTCCGGGGTAATTATCCTTATCCAAATATACATCTGCTTTGGCTCCATATCCTTTCCAAAAAAGCTTAGTATCAGAAATAAAAATTTGATTCGCACCTTCTATTATTAGGTTTTGTGCATCTTCTATGCGAGTTTTGTATGGGCTCAATGGTAGGTTTTCACTGTTTCGTGATAAATCACTCCACCATGATTTGACTTTAGTTATTTCCCCTTCGAATATGATCAAATAGCTGAAACAAAAAATTACAGTTAGGATTATTGTTACCGGTATTAATTTTTTCATCAATTTAAGAACATGAAATGAAGGTATAATCTAAATTTAGGTTAGCCAAGAATTATGATTTTTAAGAGATTTTGCTAGTTTACTTGCGAGAAAAGGTCCCTCATAAATAAATGCAGTGTATAGTTGAACCATGCAAGCACCAGAATCAAGTTTTCGATTTAGAGATTCTGTATTGTGTACCCCCCCTACTCCTATGATTGGTAGTTTACCGTAAGTGAGTTTCGAAATAAATTTGATCGTTTCCAACGATAATGCTTCCATAGATTTACCACTCAACCCACCATCTAAATCTTTACCTATACAATTAGGCCTTTTCGATGTTGTATTTGTTGCTATTATTCCGTCAATGTTACTTTCCAAGACCGTTTCTATTAACTTTTCTAGCCTTGAAAATGATTCATCAGGAGAAATTTTTATCAGGCAGGGTATTTTTGTGGTTTTATTTTTTTTAGCCCAATTTGAGTTTACCCTGTCGATATCTTGAAGCAGTGGTCTAAGGTTGTCCTCATGTTGAAGTTTTCTTAAGTTTTCTGTGTTTGGTGAACTAATATTTAAGGTAAAGTAATCTGCTATTTCCGCTAAAGCATTAAAAGACTCAGTATAATCCTTGATAGACTCTTCTAGTGGAGTTTCCTTGGCTTTCCCGATGTTGATTCCTAATGGTGAGTGTCGTTCTCCTTTGGGGTAAAATTTCTTAATTCTTTTACGCATGGATTCTGCACCTTCATTATTAAACCCCATCTTGTTAACGAGTGATTCTTCTTTAGATAATCGAAACAGTCTTGGCTTAGGGTTTCCTTCTTGAGGTCTTGGGGTTACAGTGCCAACTTCAACATGACCAAATCCTAATGCACTTGCTGTTGATGGAAAATGGCCATCTTTATCAAATCCAGCAGCCAGACCGATTTTATTGGGAAAATTCAATCCAAAAATATTAACTGGACCAGATTCGTTCTGAAATAAAAGCCTAATTGCATTTTTAAAAATATAAGAATTGTCAATCCATTTTAAAAGAGCTACTGCAATGCAATGAGCCATTTCAGGTTCGAATTGAAAAAATAACCGGCGAACAAAAGATTTGTAAAGAAAATCCATTTCTAAAATATAATTTATGGAAGATATAACTATTAAAGAAAAATTGCTTCAGAACAACAAGTTAGTTGACAATGGAAAAATTTAAATCTTAAGGCAATCCAATGACAAAAAAAACAGGACCTAGTTTAGATTGGTGTACAGTTCGTTTGGCGACTGATGAAAATTGGTGGGTAGATGAGATTAGCGATAAGGAAAATTGGGACCTTGAAGATCTCGGTATTATTGATCCAAAACAGTTTTTACATATTAACGAATTACTGGATTCTATGAATGAATTTGGTTTAGACTCTCAGATTGTAGACGATGCATTTTTTACTTTTGAAATTGAAGAAGAGTTGAAGGGCGGAAGAATAAAGTTAGTGAGAGTTAGGGATTCTTTGCTAAAGGCAGAAGATATGTTATTTGCTCTACCTGATGTTTTAGATGAGGAAAAAGGACCATATGCGGATTTTTTAAACCATGTATCACAAATTAGGGTCACCATGCTTAATGATCTAATTGACTTTACCGAATCTTATACTCAAGAGGAAATGGAAGAAGTGCTTTCTGAAAAGCAAAACAACGATTTCTTAGATGGTCGTAGAAGTCATTTTAGTGCTGAATTGGTTTCCATCCTCGAATTTGTTCCCGAAGGTTTTGCAATTGATGCAGATCTCGAAGATGATGAAAGTAATGATGATAAAGAAGATGAATATTCCGATATAGAGGCAGAGTTGGTAGAAGTTTCAGATAAGGATGAAAAACTTCTGCCTGACGAAGACCTAAAGTGGGAAGACGAAGACGATAAGGAAAAGGAGGCTACTCCTTACGAAGGGGGTGCACCTGATGAGCAGGGTTAAATCGTTTTTGCAAATCGTTCAGCAAAGTAAGTAAGTATCAAATCAGCACCAGCTCGTTTTATAGACAACAATGATTCCCTTGCGCAGTTTTCCAAATCAAGCCATCCTTGTAAACTTGCTGCCCAAATCCTAGAATATTCCCCGGATACCTGATATGCAGCAATGGGCAAGGAAAGCTGATCCTTAGCACATTTGATTATATCAAGATATGGTTCAGCTGGTTTAACCATCAGTATATCGGCTCCCTCTTTCTCGTCCAAAATCATCTCTCGCAAAGCCTCTTTTGAATTTGCGGGATTAATTTGATAACCGGATTTATCGATAACAGATGTTTGGGTGGAGGAGACAGCGTCACGAAACGGACCGTAATAAGAAGAGCAAAACTTTGCAGAGTACGCAAGAATGGCAATATCTGTAAAAGCATTTGAATCCAATGTATTCCTAATACTCCCAACCCTCCCATCCATCATGTCAGAGGGAGCGACAATATCAAAACCTGATCCTGCTGCGATCAATGCTCCCTGGCATAAAATATCGACTGTTTTATCATTATCGACCAAGCCATCCTTATTTAAAACGCCGTCATGTCCATGATCAGTAAATGGATCCAGAGCTAAATCGGCTATAAGGACTATATCGTTAAATTTCCCTTTTATTTTTCTAGCAGCTTCATAACATACTGAGTTTGGGTTCAAGGCTTCCTTGCCGAGAGTGCATTTTTTATTTTTTTGAATACAGGGAAATAAAGCAAAAGCTTTAAGACCTAAATCATACCATATTTGAATTTGTTCAGTTAATGCGTTAACAGACCATCGATAAATTTCTGGCATCGATTGAATTGGCTCTTTATCAGGACCAAAATCACTAACAAAAACAGGCATTATAAGATCTGATTTACTAATGAAGTTTTCAGAAAGCATCGTTTTCATCGGCTTAAGTTCACGAAGCCTTCTTGGGCGGTGGATCAAATTCATGGTATATAATAAACATACCTTACGCATGGACAAAATGTAAGAATAAATGCTAAAAGAAATTATCTTTTCTATACGACAGTTAATGTTCAAAAAATTTTAGGAACTAAAATTAATGGAAATTGAAGCGATAATAAGTTTTTTGCTGCTAGCTTCTGCATTAGGGTCATTCTTTTGGGAAAAAGTAAGCGTGGATATAACTGCAATGGTTTTGTTGGGGGCAATTTTTTTGATTTCAGCGACAAATATATTTCCTTTGTGGCCTTCAACGACCCAAATTTTTACAGTCTTTTCAGCTGAAGCACCGATTACAATTGGTGCTATGTTTATTGTTAGTGCCGCACTCAATCGATGCAGAATGCTTGAACAGATGGCAGATTTTTTAGGATATTTCTGTAAGTTTGGCTACAGCAAGTTTATGTTTATGTTCCTGGCTATTGTGGCATTAATTTCTGCATTTGTTAATAACACACCAGTGGTAGTAGTGCTTTTACCGATTATTTTCACTCTTTCTAGAAAATTGGGCGTTTCTTCCTCCAAAATGCTAATACCGGTATCTTATGCGTCTATTTTTGGGGGTTGCTGTACTTTGCTTGGAACAAGTACGAACATTCTGGCCAACGGAATTATTGGCTCTAACAACATCTATTCCAACCTCGAACCACTGGGAATGTTTGAACTTAGCAAGCTAGGGATTCCTTTACTTTGCGTATCTTTATTGTTTTTGGTTTTGTTTGGCAGAAAGTTATTGCCCTCCAGGGAGGGGCTAACGAACATACTTTCAGAAATTGAACAAAAGCAATTTTTAACAGAGGTGATTATTTTAAAAGATTCTTCTTTGCTTGGTCAGTTTCCGCAAGAAAGCAGTATAGCAAAACTCACAGGTATGAGAATTCTGGATGTTATTAGGCAAGGCCAACCACTAGGTTTTGCCAAAGAGAAAACCAAACTTATGGAAGGAGATAAACTTATTCTTTCATGCAAGCCGCAGGGAATCATCGAGACCAATGATATGGAAGGAGTAGATTTATTGGATTCGGATCGATATGGGTTGAAACAACTTTCAAGTGAAGAGTCTATGATGGTTGAGGCGGTAGTTGGGCCATCTTCCCCATTGATCGCAAAATCTTTAGAAGAGGCTAATTTTGGAGAAAGATATAATCTAGGCTTTTTGGCCTTACACAGAAAAGGAAAAAACCTAAACTCACAACTAGAACATATAAGACTTCAACCAAGTGATACAGTTTTACTTATGGGTACCCAAAGAAATATTGAAAAATTACGGCAGTCTGAGGAAACGATTCTTTTGGACCGCGCGATGGTACCAATGAAAAACTTAAAGTCCAAAGCTCCCATGACACTGGGTGTGCTTTTTTTTATAATAATTTCAGCTACTCTCGGATGGTTGCCTGTCTCAGTTGCATCAATTGTAGGGGTTGCTGCTCTACTTCTTACAGGATGCATAAAACCAAGGGAAGCATATCATTCTGTTGAATGGAATATACTAGTCCTTATTTATGGAATGTTATCACTTGGAATGACCATGCAAATGACAGGTGCATCTACTGTAATAGCATCTAGTGTTGGAAATGTAAGTACATCTTATCTCGACGGTTCATTGCAAATTATTGGCACAGTGGCAGTGCTTTATTTGATAACTTCACTTTTAACCGAACTTCTCTCAAATGCAGCGACAATCGTAATCATGGCTCCTATTTCTCTTGAAATAGCACAGCAATTGAATCTTTCCGCAAATGATGCAAGGGCATTTATTTTGACCACTTGCATCGCAGCCTCAGCAAGCTTTATCACTCCAATTGGATACCAAACAAATACTTTTGTTTACACAGTGGGTGGATATAAGTTTACCGATTTTGCAAGAATTGGGATATTCTTAAACTTAATTTATTTTATCGGCACAGTATTTCTCATACGATTTTATTGGAATTTTTAGTTTTTGCCATTAATTTATTTAATGATTAAGTGTTTTGTAAAGAAACACAAAAAGGATTGTTTTGGACTCTAAAACTCCCAAAAATTGGGTCGTTTTTTAATAATCCAACTTTTTAAAATAAAGTTTTGAACCGCCACTTACATAGGAAAGGCAAAATCATTTGTTAATAACTTTCAGGAACTCATGCAAAAATGAATAAACCTTTAACATATTTATCTGATAATTAATATTTTAAGTAAATAAAATTCCCCGATAAAGTTCGAGTGAATTAGAAATCATTTTGTAAAAGAAAAGATGAATAGTAACTTGACCATTAGGTTCTAAAAAGACAAAATATAAAGTAATCAATTTTGCTCATCACTCAGTCCTCCAATCATTAAATTCAAACTTTTCTGATAAGCATAGCTTATAGAAGTTTACCAAAATTCCTAAAAATGCCTACAAACGAAAATCCTGATAATGAAGAAAATTATGATTCTTCAATGATACAAAAACTTGAAGGTTTGGAGGGTGTACGGAAACGTCCTGACATGTATATTGGTGATACCAATGAAAGAGGGCTGCATCACTGTGTTTTTGAAATAGTTGATAATTCTATAGACGAGGCACTTGCTGGTCATTGTTCAGAAATAAAAGTTCAGTTACATGGGGACGGTTCTTGCTCTATACAGGATAATGGGAGAGGAATACCCGTTGATATCCATCCTAAATACGATATGCCTTCTTTAGAATTAGTCCTCACTAATTTGCACGCAGGGGGAAAATTTGGAAAAGGGGCTTATCAAGTTTCTGGAGGTCTTCATGGCGTGGGTGCAAAATGCGTTAACGCAGTCTCTGAATGGTTCACGGCTGAGGTGAGAAGAGAGGGAAGCGTGCATAGGATGGAATTTTCCAGAGGTATTACCACTGAAAAGTTAAAAGTTGTCGGGCAAAGCGAATCAACAGGAACTAAGATAACCTTTATGCCAGACGATCAAATTTTTACCGATATAAAAGAATTCAAATTCGACTTACTTGCAAAACGTTTACGTGAGCTGGCATTCTTAAATCCGGGAGTCAAAATTTCCTTGTCAGATGACAAGACATCCCAAAGCGAAGAGTTCTTGTTCGAAAATGGAATAAGCGAATATGTCAGTTATCTTAATCAAAACAAAAATTGTTTGATCGATGAACCGATCTCTTTCAAAGGTGAGGCATTAGCGGAAACCGGAAATGGAAATATAATCGTTGAAGTCTCTTTCATATACAACGATTCATTCTCTGACCAATTATATGCCTATGCTAATTCTATTCATAATATAGAGGGGGGTACCCATTTATCAGGCTTCAGAACAGCACTCACTAGAGTGGTAAATAATTATGCCAGACAGAATGATCTACTTAAGGAAAAAGAAATTTCATTAACAGGAGACGATGTGAGGGAAGGTTTAACAGCTGTTATCTCCGTAAAAGTACCGGAACCGAGATTTGAGGGACAAACCAAAACCAAATTATCAAATAGAGAAGTTGACGGTATTGTTCAGAAAATAGTTGGCGAGAAAATGAAGTATCACTTTGAAGTAAATCCGGATCAAGCAAAGTTGATCATAGAAAAAGTGCTCAACGCTGCAAGAGCCCGAGAAGCTGCTCGCAAAGCCCGTGAGACAGTAAGAAAAGGTGCACTTTCTGGAGGTGGCTTACCTGGTAAACTTGCGGACTGTTCAGAAAAAGACCCCGCGAAAAGTGAGCTATATATAGTTGAGGGAGATTCAGCAGGCGGTTCTGCAAAACAAGGAAGAGATCGATTAACGCAGGCAATTCTTCCTTTGCGGGGAAAACTGCTGAATGTTGAAAAGGCACGTTTAGATAAAGTTCTTAATAATGCCGAGATAAGAAGTTTAATCACTGCGGTTGGCACAGGAATTGGCGATCATGAGGGAGAAGGTGCCTTTGATTCAGAAAAGGCAAGATACCACAAAATAATCATAATGACTGACGCAGATGTTGACGGTGCTCATATTCGGACACTACTACTCACATTTATTTTTAGACAAATGAAGGGTCTGATAGAGAATGGATATGTTTACGTTGCCCGCCCTCCCCTGTACAAGATTAAACGCCGAAAAACAGAACAATATATACAGGACGATTCAGAAATGAGTAAAATGCTTATATCTCTAGGATTAGAAGATCTAAAGTTTAAGAACTCATCAACAGATCAAATATTCGATGGAGAAAAACTTGCTGAATTGACTGAAGCCTTTATTTCACTCGAATCCGCTGGAAAAGGTCTTTCTAGATACGGTTGTACATTGGAAAGATACTTATCTCAATTAGATAATGACACTAATAAACTACCTAGATATTTGGCTAGAATTAGAACAGGAAATGATGAGGAATTGAGGTTTTTTAAAGATATAGAATCTAAAATAGGATTCGAGCAGTCTCATAAACTTGAGTCAGAAAATAATGATGGTTTATATTTAAAGGAAATTGAAAATAATGGTGTTATTATTTCCCAAAGAATATCAATTTTTGAAATTTTCGAATCCTATGAAATAGAAAAACTAATTAATTCCTGTCAAAATTTGGGCATAGATAAAAAACTATTTTCTACGGATTCAAACAATGACTATTTATTGTTATCAGACAACGATGAGGATTACATTGTTTCCGGTGTTTCTGACTTTTTGGATAAAGTTAGGGTAACCGGCAGGAAGGGCTTACAAATTCAGAGGTACAAAGGTTTGGGAGAAATGAATCCAAAACAACTTTTTGAAACTACAATGGATCCAGAAACTAGAAGCTTGGTAAAAGTCGAAATAGCGGATGCAATTAAGGCCGATAATATTTTCACTATGCTTATGGGAGAAGAAGTTGCGCCAAGAAGAGCATTTATTGAAGATAATGCCTTAAATGTTTCATTTTTAGATGCCTAATTATTATACGAAATGAGTGATACTACTGAAAATTTAATTTACGGAAATATAAGTGAAATAATGCAATCAGCATACATCGATTATTCGATGTCAGTAATTGTAAGCAGAGCGTTACCAGATGTTAGAGATGGGTTCAAGCCCGTTCAAAGAAGGGTATTGTACGCTATGTTGAGGGAAGGATTACTTCATAACCGTCCCTATGATAAATGTGCTGGAGTGGTCGGTGAGGTCTTGAAAAACTATCATCCACATGGCGATGGATCCGTTTACGATACTTTAGTGAGGATGGCTCAACCATGGGTAATGCGTTATCCTTTAATTGATGGTCAGGGAAATTTTGGTTCGGTGGATGGAGATTCTGCTGCAGCATATAGATACACTGAATGCCGTTTAACGAAACTTTCTGAAGAACTTCTTAAAGATATTGATGAAGATACAGTTGATTTTGTTCCCAACTATAAGGAAAGTACTACTGAACCCTCTGTTCTGCCATCCTCTTTGCCAACTTTGCTCATGAACGGGTCTACTGGTATTGCAGTTGGTATGGCTACAAATATCCCACCCCATAACTTAAGCGAGCTCATCGATGCAGTTTGTGCAACTATCGACAATCCAAAAATAACGATAGATGAGATAACAGATATCATTCCAGGTCCAGATTTCCCCACCGGTGGAAGTATTGCTGGTAAATCAGGAATCAACTCCTACATGAATACAGGTCGCGGGATCGTGCGAATGAGGGGATCCATGCACATCGAGGATTTACCAAATGGAAAACAACAAATAATTATCACTGAAATTCCGTATAATGCCAATCGCGCAACCCTAGTTACAAGAATAGCAGACTTGGTAAAGGATAAACTTCTTGATGGCGTAAGTGATTTAAGGGATGAATCCACTGAAACAACCAGAATAGTTGTTGAGCTTAAAATGGGTGAAATTGAGCGCGTAACAATGAACAAACTTTATAAGCTTACTGCCTTGGAGAGTAGCTTTGGAGTAATATTGCTTGCACTTGATAAATTAAAGCCCCGTCAACTTAATATTAAGGAGGCATTAGAGGCATATCTTGAGCATAGGCGCGAAGTAACACTGAGGAGAACAAATTTCCGTTTAAGAAAAGCTCAAAATCGGGCACATATTTTAGAGGGCTATAAAATTGCCCTGGATAATTTAGATGACTTTGTAAAAATTATTCGGGCCTCTCAAAACCGTAACGAAGCGAAGAGTAATTTATCTGTAAAGTACAATCTCTCAGAGAGACAAACAAATGCGATATTAGATCTCAGATTATATCAATTAACGGGGATGGAAAGAGAAAAAATCGATTCAGAATATGAAGAATTGATGCGCTTGATTTTAGAATTAACCGAGATTATCCAGAACGAAAGAATACTTTTGGATTTAATTAAAAAGGAATTGCTTGATCTTAAAAACTCATATGGTGACGAGCGGAAAACCATAATCACAGAAGCAGAAGGTGATGTTTCTATGGAAGATTTGATTCCCAATGACGGATGTGTGGTAACTATAACCAATGAAGGTTTCATAAAACGAACTACAGTTGATGAGTTTAAAACTCAAAACAGGGGCGGTAAGGGGGTAATTGGCAGTGGGCAGAAAAATGTTGATCCTGTTCGCTTGCTCAAAACATGTAACGCGCATGATACGCTAATGTTCTTTATGCAAAATGGGAGAGTTTATGTTGAAAAAGCATACGAAATACCAGAGGGAAGTCGCACCTCAAAAGGGCGTAATATTATTAATTTTCTTGAAATGCAAAAAGACGAATATGTCGCTGCTATCATCGCCGTGGATGACTTTGCTTCAGATGACTCTCTTGTACTATCTACGAAAAAAGGAGTAGTTAAAAAATCAAAGATTAATGTGTACAAAAACCACAGAAAAGGTGGTATAATAGCAATCAATGTAGATGACGGTGACGAGGTACTCCAGGCTTTAAGTATTGAATCTGAAGATCAGTTATTATTACTCTCTCGCAATGGTAAAGGTTTAAGATTTGACTCATCTCAATTACGAGATCAAGGGAGGGCAACGCGTGGAGTTAGGGGCATCCGACTAAAAGCAGACGACGAAGTCGTCAACTTACTAAAAGTTGAAGATCAAAAACTATTACTTATTGCAGGCAGGAATGGTTTGGGAATAAGAACTAGATTTAATTCTTTTCTGCCAAATGGTGGTGAACCAGTTGATAACGAATCAACTGTGTCTCCAAGAAAACGCGGTGGTCAAGGAGTTATCGCGATGAATACTGATGCTGTTTGTGGAGCAATAAGCGTTGAGCCCTCTAGTGAAATTTTAATGATCACAAATGCGGGTCAAACTGTGAGGTGTGCAGTTGAAAATATTCGTGAGACCAACAGAGGCTCAAAAGGCGTAAAACTTGTTAATCTATCAGGAAAAGACAATCTTGTTGGAGTTTCTGAAGTTATTGAACTGGATGAGGAAGACTCAGTTAACGATGAGGGTGAATCCATTTCTGAAAAGATTGAAGAAATCCCTGATACTATTGAAGAAAACTCCTAATGTTAACAGAAAATTTCAGTCTATCGACTAATAGGTAAACACAAAGAGAGTCAAAGAGTGAGTTATGAAATTTATTTTTACCTTTTTCGCAAACAGTCCCGCTTATTTCCTTTAAAGTTTCTTTTTCTATGAAAATTTCAGTAAGGGTTCTTAGGTCGTACTTTTCAATTTGAGGATATAATGATCTGTAAACTTTAACTGTATCCAACCAGCGTGTTACTGGGCCACTTTTTAATGCTCTACTCTGAGTGTTCTGTTGGTAGGGAAAATATTTCTTTATTAAATTTTGTTCTGTTTTATAATTATGTGCAGCACAATAATCAAAACCTTCGCTTTGAAGGTCCCTAATTACCTCCAGAGTGTTTTCACCAGAAATTTGTCGACTTGTATCAATAATTCCATTGATAGAAATAATATAACCTACTTCACGAATTCCGTTTTTTAACGAACCCTCAAAATCTATATACAGGCATTTTTGATATGAAAGCACTTTCTTTTAAGCAGTTTGTAGATTTTGTCGAAACTTCTACGGTAAATCTACAAAATCTTGTAAAAACCTCAATGGCAAACTCCGGTGAATTTTCCTATAAAGATGATAACACTAGAGTCACTGATTTGGATTTGGAGATTGAAAAAAGGATTAGAGGTTTGATAAAAGGAAAATTTGAGAATCATTCGATTTCTGGTGAGGAGTATGGTGAGGAATATGGTTCCATTGATTATAATTGGACTATCGATCCAATTGATGGAACTTTTTCTTACACCAATTATGTTCCACTTTTTGGAACATTGATTGGATTAGAATATAAAAAGAAACCATTATATGGGGCTTTAAGACTTCCTTTTCCAACAAATCAACTATTGGTTGGAGATGGGAAATCTGCTTGGATGGAAGGCAAACAGCAAAATGTATCATCTTGCGAGACATGGAATGATGCTCTAATACTTACGACAGATGAGCAAAGTATTGCTAAATCAAGATACCGTGATGGCTGGGAAAAGATCTGCAGTCTGGGTCCATCAAGAAGAACTTGGGGGGATTGTTATGGATACTTTTTATTATGCACCGGTAGAGCACATCTAATGTTTGATATTAATCTAAAAAGTTGTGATATCCTGCCCTTATTGCCTATAATTAGAGGTGCTGGTTGTAAAATATTGGAACTTAAAAAGCCGTATCGTGACATTATAGTTTACTCACCAGATTTGGACAAAGAAATAATGTCGATTATGGCAATCTTGGGAAAATAATGGAGCGGGCGAAGGGATTCGAACCCTCGACATCCACCTTGGCAAGGTGGTGCTCTACCAACTGAGCTACGCCCGCTTGTTCATGCGCAAAGTAAATAAATTTGAAATTTAAACAAGAAAAATCTTATTTACATCTGTGTTAAATTAAAGTCCTTTTGCTTGACACATCGTAATCAAATCTTACTTTCTTCTCTTTTAAATAATAACCCCAATGCCCTCCGCCCATGTAGCTCAGTCGGTAGAGCGCGTCCTTGGTAAGGACGAGGTCGGCGGTTCAAATCCGCTCGTGGGCTCCATCTAATAATCATCAAACAGTCAAAGTAAATGGCCAAAGAACAGTTCCAAAGAACCAAACCTCACGTAAACGTCGGTACCATCGGACATGTCGACCATGGAAAGACCACTCTAACTACAGCAATATTGCATGCTCAAGCCAGAAAAGGATTGGCTGAAGTTAAATCATATGCTGATATTGCAAAGGGCGGAACCGTTCGTGATGCGTCTAAAATTGTTACTATAGCAGTCTCTCATGTAGAGTATGAGAGTGACACCCGCCATTATGCTCATGTAGATTGCCCAGGACACGCAGATTTCGTTAAAAACATGATTACGGGTGCAGCACAAATGGACGGAGCCATTTTGGTTGTTGATGCTACGACAGGTCCTATGCCGCAAACCAGAGAACATATTCTTCTTGCCCGGCAGGTTGATGTTCCAAATTTAGTAGTCTTCCTGAACAAATGTGATTTGATGTCCGGTGATGACGAAGAACTACTTGAATTAGTTGACATGGAAATCCGTGATTTACTTAGCAAGTACGAGTTTGATGGCGACAACGCTCAAATCATTAGAGGGTCTGCAACTAAAGCCCTCGAAAATGAGGAAAGTGATCTTGGATTGGGAGCTATCCAAAAATTAATGGAGGCTATTGATTCTGAAGTTGCTGAACCAGTTCGCGATACTGATAAACCACTTTTGATGTCTGTAGAAGATGTTTTTACTATTACTGGACGAGGAACCGTTGCAACTGGAAGAATTGAGCGTGGTATGGTTAAAGTCGGTGATGAAGTTGAGATTGTTGGCTTGGGTGATTCTCGAACAACCACTTGCACAGGAGTTGAAATGTTTAGAAAAGAACTCGGAGAAGGCCAAGCAGGCGATAATGTAGGAATCTTGTTGCGTGGTATTGAAAAGTCTGACATCCAACGCGGTCATGTACTTGCAGCACCAGGAAGTATCAAGCCTCACACAAAAGCTAAAGCTCAAATTTATGTTCTTAACAAAGAGGAAGGCGGACGTCATACGCCCTTTTTCAAAGGTTATCGTCCACAGTTTTTCTTTGGAACTGCAGATGTTACTGGTATAGTCGAGTTACCAGAAGGTGTTGAAATGGTCATGCCTGGCGACAACCTTACCGTTGAAATTGACCTTCAGAAGGCAATTGCAATGGAATCTGGTCAACGCTTTGCTATTCGAGAAGGTGGCAGAACCATTGGTGCAGGTAACATCTCGGAGATTGTTTAATTTAACAGACTAGAAATTCATTATCACCGCGGGAGAATAGCTCAATTGGTAGAGCACCGGTCTCCAAAACCGTAGGCTGTGGGTTCGAGTCCCTCTTCTCCCGCCATCGCGAACAAATAAATATAGTCACCCACCCCATGAACCCATTTACGAAAATAAGGACATTTTATAAGGAAACAATGTCTGAGTTGTCGAAAGCTTCTTGGCCGAACTTTGAAGAACTGAGGAGCTCAACTGTTGTGGTTATTTTGGGAGTTGCAATACTAGGCTTGTTTATCTCAGTTTCTGACTTTTCATTAACAAATTGCGTTGAATTATTATCTCTAATAATTCGCACCTAAATTAAGTACCTTCATGAGTTCACAATCAACTTCAGAATCCAGATGGTATGCGTTGCAATGCTTGTCTAATCATGAAGATAAAGTAAAACGCTATCTATTAAAATACAAAGAAGAAGATGATGAGTTTGCTGGTTGCTTAAGCGAAATTTTAGTCCCAATTGAAACTGTTTCAGAGGTTAAAAATGGCAAGAAAAAACAAAGAGATAGAAAATTTTATCCAGGATATGTTTTTGTCGAAATGATACTTTTTGATTCAGTAGGAAATTTAAAAAAGAAACCTTGGTATAAGATCAAGGAAACAGACGGTGTCATAAACTTTATAGGGCGTGAAAATCCCACTGCATTGGCAGATGATGAGATAGGGAGAATTTTAAAGCAAGTTCATGAAGCGGAGGGTAAAGAAGTTCCAAAAGTTAAATTCAGCATTGGAGAAGTAGTAAAGATTTTGGATGGACCATTTCTTAATTTAACTGGTGAAATCGAAGAAATTGATCCAGGAAAAGGCACTTTAAAGGTGTCAGTTTCAATTTTTGGAAGGTTTACCCCAGTTGAATTAGAGTTTTGGCAGGTAGAAAAAGCTGAAGAAGAATAACTATAACATCAATTTAAAATGTCTAAGAAAGCAGTAGGTTTAATAAAACTCCAATTGCCAGCAGGCTCTGCAAATCCAGCACCGCCTGTTGGCCCAGCATTGGGTGCACAAGGGGTTAACATAATGGGTTTTTGTAAGGAGTTTAATGCAAGAACTAAAGATCAAGCAGGTATGATTCTGCCAGTTGAGATAACTGTTTATGCAGACAGATCCTTTACTTTTATTTTAAAATCACCCCCCGCAGCAGTTTTACTAAAAAAAGCAGCAGGACTAGCTAAAGGTTCAGGCGTTCCAAATCGTGACAAAGTCGGACAAGTTTCTAGGCAACAAATCCTTGAGATTGTTAAAACTAAACAAAAAGATTTGAATGCGACTGACGAGGACGCGGCTTGCCGAATCATTGAGGGAACGGCAAGGAGCATGGGAATCGAAGTTTCATCCTAACTCGCACATTATGAAATCAAGAAGTAGAAGATATACCAGTGCAAGCGATTCTCTTGAGATGGAGAAAACATTTGAGATTAACGATGCGATTAGTTGCTTATCTAAAGTAGATAGGACTAAATTTGACGAGTCCATTGAGCTTTCTTTCAGTTTGGGTGTAGATCCAAAACAAAGTTCCCAATCAGTCCGCGGAACAGTCAATTTGCCTCATGGCAGTGGAAAAGAAGTTAAAGTATTAGTTTTCACGGAAAACCCTGAAGATGCCACGAAGCTTGGGGCAGACTATGCCGGGCTGGAAGATTTGATTTCTAAGATTAAGGATGGATGGATGGATTTTGACATCGCACTCTCCACTACCTCCGCGATGAAATCAGTGAGATCCATTGCGCGTGTTTTGGGCCCGAGAGGATTAATGCCTACCCCTAAAGCAGGCACAGTTACTGATAATTTAGAAGAAGCAATCAAGGAAGTAAAAGCAGGACGCGTTGAATTTAAGATGGATAAAACGGGTGCAATGGCAGTGCTCATTGGCAAACGTTCTTTTTCTGATGACCAACTGGTCGAAAACGCTACTACAGCCTTAGAGGCAGTTGCCTCCTCCAAGCCAGATGGTTTTAAGGGAAAATTTGTTAAGTCCATTCATGTAAGTGCAACCATGAGCCCTAGTCTAAGAGTTAGTTCTTCTATCCTTAATTAAATATGAGACCCGAGAAAGCATACCTTATTGAAGAAGCCAAGAATCATTTGGATAAATCAAGCTATTTTTTCTTAACTGACTACCAAGGCATCGATGCCAAGGAAACTTCAGAATTAAGAAGCAAACTTGCTGAAAGGGGAGCAGAGTTCCATGTCGTAAAGAACTCGTCACTTCGATTAGCCTCTGATCCCGATAAAGTTAATGAATTAGATAACCACCTGAAAGGACATACCGCAATCGTTGTTGGTGGGGATGACGCATCTGGAGTTGCAAAGGCACTCGGCGAATATTTCAAGGCTAAAAAAAAGGTACCTGTTAAAGCGGGTGCTTTAGGAGAAAAAGTTCTTACGGCAGCCGATATAAACCAACTAGCAAAACTACCCGGTTTAGAATCTTTGCGTGCTCAACTTCTTTCATTACTTAACACACCTGCTTCCAGTCTAGTGACCGTTCTTAGTGCCCCATCTCGTGGCATGGTAACGGTTCTCAAGGCTAAAGCAGACAAATAATAATCTTTTCGAGAAAGATTCTCGTTAATTCAACAAACAATAACCACCATCCTAGAAGAAATTAGGGGAAAAAAATCCCTTAAACGC
>MDTB01166677.1_pt1 | contig 16837 bp, 12 predicted proteins | sample 811161 | NCBI WGS metagenome assembly MDTB01 (sample SAMN05326650, study PRJNA326480) | marine metagenome | isolation source: seawater | place: Mediterranean Sea | collected 2009
AAAGCTTAAGTCATTTTTCTCTGCGTAATCAGCGGCAAAATGATAGGCCTCATCATAAGAATCTCCGTACAAAATCACCTCAGCCCCATATGCTTTCACAGAGGAGACCTTTATGGCGGGTGTGGTGATGGGCATGACGATAGTGGCTGTGATACCCAGTTTTTTTGCCGAGAGAGCAACCCCTTGCGCATGATTTCCTGCAGAAGAGGCGATAATTCCTTTTTCTTTTTCCGCATCAGTGAGGGTTGCGATTTTATTATAGGCACCCCGTATTTTAAAGGAATGGACCTCCTGTAAGTCGTCACGTTTGAGGTAAACAGAGTTCCCTGACGCGTCTGAAAAAAAAGACAGTTTATCCAATGGCGTATTTTTAACCACGTCATAAACATGTGATGACAGTATATCTTGTATTAAATCGCTCATAATAACCTCTGCAAATAGAATAACACAGAATGGGATCTTTTGTTCAGAGGGAGATGAAAATTTTTCTGTGAGCAATCTTGCATTGCCAGTGGCAGAAGAAGCAAGATGCCCTCGACAAAAAAACTGAGGGTCTCTCGACTATACTAGAACCGCCATAAAAAAAACGCCATTCAAAAATTTTAGTGAGATTTCCAATTTCTAGACATAGAACCCACCCCATAAAAACAAAAAAGATCTAAATTTTCTGAAAGCGTGGGGAAAGCGTTTAGGGTGGGAATTTTTATTTTTTAATAAATCTTAAGGGGTCCCGATTATTAAAAAATTAAAATGTCCGCCATAGGCGCTTTTGCGATGCTTTTCAGGAAATTTAGTGGCGGGGACGAAGGGACTCGAACCCTCGACCTCCTGCGTGACAGGCAGGCGTTCTAACCAGCTGAACTACGCCCCCGTAGTGCCAATGAGGAAACATTATAAATAAAAACTAGAATTTTGTAAATGGCCTTGAAAGATTTTCGGAATCAGTCTAGGCTAAGGTAAGAAAACTGCAGTAGTCGTTAAAAAGAAGGGTGTAAGATCATGGTTAATTGTTGTGGCGTTAGTTGGTGTTGGCCATCACGATCATCCCAGCCACCGAGCCCTACAGAAAGTGCCAGTGAGAGATCCCGGTTATTAGGAAGAGCAACCTCTACCGCGCCACAAGCTGCAGCGGTAACTTCGCCACCTGCAATCGCGCCGCCTCCCTTTCTTACAGAGTCTGAAGTGAGATATGTGACTATATACGATGCTGCAGAAAAGGCGGGAATAGAGCTCAACGAATTTCTTAACGACTATGATCCAACTAGTTTTTTTATTAAAGCAAACCAGTATAGGGCTGTGAAATGGAATGAGGTTGATGTATATGTAGACGCGGCATATATAGGGATTAAGGGAGGTCTTGTTGATATTAATGCCCGGGGATATAAAGCGCGTTTAGTATATAACATGGACGGAAGGGAGTATTATTATGGCGACGGAGCTTATATCCGTTATACGGAGGAGGAGTTGTTCAAAGCGGCGACAGAGCTGAAACAGTTGGTGCGTGAAAAATATGCGTCTAAAGCGGGGTACGTGACGCTGGCACAAGCCGCAAAGGAAGCGGGGTGTCGTATCGGAGATTTTTTATCGATTTATTCCCCGACTAGTTTTTTTTATATGGCTAACACACAACAGTATTTAGAGCAGGGGGAGAGCATTGTCCATATAAAGGATAGTTATATATGGTGTAACGAAGAGGGGGGCTTTGATGGATGTCGTCGTGGATATGAGGCCTACTTAGAATCTCATAATGAGAAGGGGGAGGTTTTCTTTCCCACGGATAAGACGCATCATTTTTATACAGAGGCGGAACTGTTTCAAGCGATTCACGAACTGAAGGATGGCTACTCCCGCCCCAGAAGTCGCAGCCTTCCCTAAGCCTTAGACCTAGGGTATAATAGGGGCATGGCTATTTACTTAAAGAACCTTTTTGTACTAATAATGATGAGCATAGTGATGGTAGGAAGCGTCTCTGCTGAAACGTATCACAATAAATGGCATAAGGTGAATATCGACTTCGATGAGAAATGGGAAATAAAATCACCCACAGAAGATGCAAAATACTTGCTTTTGAGTCTTGATCACAAAGAACTGATCGCTTCCTTAAATGTCTATGCTTATAAATATCTCGAAGTGGTGACTATGAATGGGTTTCAAGAGCGGCGGAAAACCTCTGGCTATGATGGCTGGATCAATTTGGGGGAACGCTTGGGAACGACGCTAGAAAATGAGAGAGCCAATGTTGAAGACAGTTATGTCGCTATTTATGCGAAAAAACAACTGAATGAGCAACTCGGTTATGATAAATTATTGGTGGCAGAGTATTATTTTGTTAAAGATAAAACAGGGTATGTTGTTTCTGTTCGAACCCTTCAAAATCAGTGGAAAGACTTGAAAGCACCTTTTCAAACTGTCTTAAAGTCTTTTTGGGTAGGTTTAGGCGAGCGACCGCCGTTTAATGAGTTACAACCAGAGGTTTCTAATTGGAGTGTTAGAGGTGGGGTGCCAACAAATGAGGGGTTTGTTCCGCATAATGTAGAGTCCCTACAACCATTAAATCTCTTGGCGACCATGACATTAACCGGGTTTGAGAATGCTCCTTTATTTATTGGCGATGAGGTGATTTTGTCTGGAACAAAGGGAATCGAGAAGCGGTCTCGTAAAGAGGGAGCATTGATTTGGGCAAAAGAAGGTCCTCTAAAAAGCCAGGTCGTCCATCATGGGCCTTATTTGTTTGCGACGAGCAGAAGCGCCAATGGTACGGTGATCCGTAATTGGAACTTGGAAACGGGGGCGTTGGTTTATGAAAAACCAGTGTCTAAAAATGTAACGGTTTCACCTGTGGTTAATCAGGGAATCTTGCTCTTAGTTTCGGCCAAAGCCATCAGCGCATTTCATGCCAAAAGTGGGTCTCCATTATGGGATCTTGAGCTAGAAAGCCCGGTAAAGTTTTATCCAGTGATGAATTCTATCTATACGGTGTTGGTCCTTAAAGATGGCTCTGTCGTCTGCTTAGATACGGGATCAGGAGAACTGTTATGGCGAGAAATCCTTCCCTATACGATTAAAGTGCCTCCCATTATTCAAGATAAGCAGCTATTAATTATGGGGCTTCGAAAACAGTCCTTTCAAGTTCAGCCGGTAGTCGACGCTCGGGCACTTAAGGACGGTGACTTAAAATGGCATTATCGCCATACGGGAAAAAGTAACAATATGAGCCATTTTCCTATTCTTCAGGAGGGGGTTCTCTATGCCATTGTTCATCTCCAGGATGAAGCTGAATTGCTTGCGATTAAAACGGATACAGGAGAGCGTCAATGGGCAAGTTCTTTTCTATTATCCCCCCAAACGCTTGAAGGGACACAAAGTGCTAAACGGCGATTTTTACTAACCCCTAAAGAGGTGATTACATCGGTGTTTTTAGATGAGGAGCCGCAGTTAGTTTCTTTTAGTCGCGATACGGGTGACATGGTGACGCGAATGAGGCTTTCCCAAATTGATGAAATGAATCCAGGGGCTATTTTCCCAGAAACCATTATTGGAAAAACCGTTGTTTTACGGTCAGTTTCGAAAGATACTCCCCGATTAAAAGTATTTAAATAAGGTGACTAGCGATCACTCGATAGAGTAAGGAAATATGGCAACTCAAAATCAAGTACTCCGTCCATTCAAAACAATGTTTCGATTAATGGCCTTTATGAAGCCCTTCTCCCTTAGGCTATGGTTGAGTGTGGTGGCAAGTATTATGAACAAAGTTTTAGATCTTATGCCACCATTGTTAGTCGCGTGGGTTATTGATACTGTGAGTGGGAATCCGCCATCGTGGATAGTCTCCTTATCGCGTACATGGGGACGCTCTGATGCTTGGTCATTAGCGGTGATACTCTCCATTTTAGCATTTTTGATTTTTATCTTTGAGAGTGTGTTTCAATGGGGGTTTAATTATGGTTTTATGACTCTATCTCAAAAAGTTCAACATGCGCTTAGGTTATCGGCCTATCATCAACTCCAAACCCGAGAAATGGCCTTTTTTGAAGATCATCGCTTAGGGAATACCTTGTCTATACTAAATGATGATGTCAATCAATTAGAGCGGTTTTTGAACACCGCCTTTAATGAACTGATTCAGGTAACGGTGGTGGTAATTTTTGCGACAGTCGTGATGATAAATACGTCACTTCAATTGGCAATGTTTGCCTTGTTACCGGTACCAATTGTTATTATTGGGAGTCTCTTTTATCAACGGAGAATTTCGCCACGCTATGCCAAAATCCGTGAACAAGTGGGGCGTCTCTTAAGTCGACTTGAAAACAATATTGCCGGTATTTTAGTGGTCAAAAGTTTTGGTGCTGAGGCGTTTGAATATGAGCGTGTCGAGAAAAGCTCAGAAAGGTATTTACTCAGCCAATTTCACGCCATTCGATTAATGAGTGTGTATGTCCCCTTAATTCGAACGGCCATTGCAATTGGGTTTTCTGGGGTATTGTTATTGGGCAGTTATTGGATTTTAAATGGATATGCTTATATTACGGTGGGTGAATTGGTCTTTTTTTCCATGATGATTCAACGCTTATTATGGCCATTGACGCGTATGGGGGCGGTGTTGGATGAGTATGAACGAGCGAATGCGAGTGCCAAGCGTATTTTTTCAATTATTGATACGCCATCCAGTATTCAATCTCCAGAATCGCCTGTGGCAAACCCTCCTCGTGAAGGGGCGATTGTGTTTGATCGCGTTCATTTTCACTATTCGAATCAACTCCCTGTTTTAACGGATCTGTCTTTTCGTATTGAAGCGGGAGAAACTGTAGGGATTGCGGGAATTACAGGTTCCGGTAAATCAACGATTATAAAATCCTTATTGCGCTTATATGATGTGACAAAGGGTGATATTTTGGTAGATGGGGTGTCTGTAAAAGACTATCGGTTATCGGATTTAAGGCATGCCGTGGCGTTGGTCAGTCAAGATGTGTATTTATTTCATGGAACGATTTTTGAAAATATTGCCTATGGAAAATCCGGGTGTTGTACAGAAGAGGTGGTGAATGCGGCAAAACAGGCTCATTTACATAGCTTTATTGAGAGCTTGCCCCTAGGGTATGAGAGTATTGTGGGTGAGCGGGGTATTAAATTATCAGGGGGTCAACGTCAACGCTTAAGTATCGCGAGAGCCATACTCAAGAATGCTCCAATTATGGTGTTTGATGAGGCAACCAGCTCCGTAGATACAGAAACAGAGCGTGCGATCCAAAAAAATATTGATGATTTAACGAAAGGGAAAACGGCTTTGGTCATTGCGCATCGGCTCTCAACAATTCGTTATGCTGACCGGATTTTAGTGCTTGAAAAAGGGAGCTTGGCTGAAGAAGGAACTCATGATACCCTACTGGATAGGGGTGGTCTTTATAAAGACTTGTGGGATATTCAAATTGGACGTCGGTATGATCATGTGGGAAGTGAATAGCGAGAGGGAATCCGTACAATGATGAGTTATTGTTCACAGTGTGGGGCGGCACTTGAGTTACGCATTCCAGAGATGGATGATCGTTTGCGACATTGTTGTAATGCCTGTGGCGCTATTCATTATGAAAATCCAAAGATAGTGGTAGGCGTATTACCTGTTTTCGACGAGAAAATACTATTGTGTAAACGTGCAATTGAACCTCAAAAAGGTCTATGGACGGTTCCTTCTGGGTTTATGGAAAATGGAGAGAGTTTAGAAGATGGGGCGCTCAGGGAAGCTTACGAAGAAGCGGGTATTCGTCCTCAATTGACCCGATTACATACCATTTACAGTTTGCCACATATTAACCAAGTATATTTCCTATTTCTGGGTAAAATGTTAGATGATCAAAGCAAAAAAGGCATTGAAACAGAGGCTTTGGAGTGGGTGACGCTTACCGATATTCCATGGTCAGATCTGGCGTTTTCTTCAGTAAAATTTGCCCTCAAAGCTTATCAAAAGGATTTAAGTTCAGGAAATACCCAAGTTCATTCAGGTGTCTACAAAGTCTCTTAAAAAGTCACCATTTTTATAGATTAAGGCATCATCGGCAAAGATTTGTCCGCCATTACGCATATCTGTGATGAGGTCCCAGTGCTGGGAAGACTTGTTTTTGCCCCCTGTTTCAGGATAGGATGCCCCTAAGGCGAGGTGGATACTCCCTGCAATTTTTTCATCAAATAAAGTATTGCAAATGGCTGTTTGAATATGCGGATTGGTGCCAATGGCAACCTCTCCAAAGCGATTTGCACCCTTAATGGTGAAAAAATGATCGAGGTAGGCTTGACCTTTCTTGGCTTTCCAACTCACCACAGTGCCATTTTTAACCGAAAGTGTCACCCCTTCAACGCGATGGCCTTGGTGAGAGGAGGGGTAAGAAAAATAGATCTGGCCATTGAGACTGGATTCAACGGGCGAGGTAAAGACTTCGCCTGAAGGCATATTTCGTTTGCCGTCAGAATTAATCCAAAGTCGATTTTTTATGCTTAAAGAGAGATCTATTTTTGGGCCTTTGAAATGTAATTTTGAAACTTTATTGAGCTTTCTCACGAGTCGCTCTTGAAAGGCACTTAGGTCTTGCCATTTCGAACGGGGGTCTTTGTGGGTTAAAAAACAGCCCTTTTTGACCACCTCGCTAAAGGCTTCTTGAGAAAGGTTGACTTGCTTAGAAGATGCCGGGGTAGGGTATTCACATAGTACCCAACGAAGGTCCTTTTTGGCTGCCCGAGACATCAACTGAGCACGTATACGGCTGTATCCATTTTGGTGTCGGTGTCTTTTATCAAGAGAAATGGCTTTTAGATCGTTTGTAGTGTAAGGGGCGCGAATGGTGATGATCGCATCAAACTGTTCAACGGCGTGTACATAAAAGGGAGAGGGCGTCCCGAGACGCGAATCGGGGGCATTTTCATAAAACAGTTTTTCCTGAGTTTCGAAATCCAGCTGATACTCTGCAATCGCTCCAATAGCCGAAACTTTAGCGTGAAGCGCTTGAAGAAGAGGGGTTGCGAGGTGAGTGCTTCGGATGAGCACCTTTTCTTTTTTCTTCAGTTGCAGGCAGTATGAAACCAATAAATACGCATAGTGGTCAAGTTGTCGTTTAGTAAAAAAAACTTTAGTCATAGCATGGCCCCTTTAATCACTGTGTTTTTCTTTCGAAATAAGCATTCTGTTGATATAATATATAAAATTATCAAAATAATAAACGGTCATTTTAAGTATAGATGATTTAACTAGGATTATGAAAAATGAGAAAATCGATGCAATGGATATCTTCTAGTTTATTAACCGGCATACTCTTAGTGATGTTAGGTGTTCCTTGTTATCCCGATTACTTTTCTTCTCAAAAGAATTATTTGGATTCTCGATTAGAAACAGCCGCAAAACAGCAAGAAGCCGCAGTAAAAAACAGTGCCAAAGCAACCGCCAATTATCGCTATGATGTACGTATTGATGTGATTGGTATGACGACTAAGGAGGCTGCGCGACATATCTATGATCGATTTAAGGTTGAGAAACGAATTAAACAGCTGAATATTGATGTTTATCGTCAGCGACTCTATATTATGCTTCAACCCAATCAGCCCATTACAGATAAAGACTTAAAAGGCTTAGTCACTTCTGCGGGGTATGGTGTGCGTCGCATTTTTAGAAAAAGTAATCATTATGATATGTATAAAAAAGAGCTTCAGCGTATCAAAAAATCCAATTCTCGCTTGTTACCAAACCCTTCTTTTGATCCAGAGTAAGAACCTTAATAAGGATTAGATGGTTTTTGTAGTCGATTTAAAATCGGTAATAAAATGCGTATAAATTGAGTAATATCATCCTTTGTCGTATATCGTCCCATGCTAATTCGAATGGACTCTAAGGCGGATTTCTCATCGAGCCCCATAGCCAATAGGACATGTGAGGGCGACAGTGACCCTGTTGAACACGCGGATCCAGTAGAGATATAAACCTTCTCCATATCGAGGTTCATCATCAATGCTTCGCCAGAAATCCCTGGAAATCGAAGATTGATCGTCCCAGGTAAGCAGTGATCTGGATTTCCATTAATTTCGAATACACAGCCTTTTTCTATGAGCTCTGTTTGTAGTTGTTGTTTCAGTTCCAAAAGATGAGATTGATCTTGATCTAAAGTGTCATTTAAGCTTTCAATGGCGGCATGAAACCCAAGGATCCCAAGGCTATTTTCTGTTCCCGCACGCAGCTTTCTTTCCTGGGATCCACCCCGCCATAAAGGAGTGAATGGAAACCCGATTTCATCTTTAATACATAATGCGCCAATGCCTTTGGGGCCATAGCATTTATGCGCAGAAAAGGTCATGAAATCGAGTCCACTAGATTGAAAATCACAGGGGGACTTTCCAACAAATTGGCTGGCATCACTATGAACCAGAACAGCGTGTTTTTTTGCAATGGTCACAATACGATCAATGTCTTGGATCACACCGGTTTCATTATTAGCCCACATAATGCTAATAAGCACGGTGTTTGGTTGAATCGCATTTTCTAGGGCGTCTAGTTGTAATTGCCCATTTGCGTGTACGGGAATATAACTGACCTCAATGCCATAGGATTCCAGCATTTGACAAGTAGAGAGTATGCTGGCGTGTTCTGTAACAGTGGTAATCAGATGTGGGGGTGGATCGTCGGGAGATTTGTTTTTTTTTGTTAATAGCTGGGCCATGAGCTGGTGTAAGATAATGCTATTTCCTTCCGTAGCGCCACTGGTAAAAATAAGCTGAGAGCTGTGTGCTCCCACAAATTTAGCAATGGTTTCTCTTGCCACCTCAATGTCTTCCTTTGCCTCTTGCCCAATTTTGTAAGGACTCGACGGATTGCCATACAAACTAAGTGCCTTTGCCATTGCCCGTTCAGCCCGTGGGTCTAAAGGGGTTGTCGCATTATGATCAAGATAGAGAGGTTTGCTCATGCCTGTACCTACTAAGTGGTTGAGAATGCGCGTAAATGAGTCGAAAATAAAGAGAATAGAGTATGTAGCGTTGGAATAAACGTATCTTTGAGGTGCCTGAGTTCTTGAGACACAGAGTCCTGATATTCGGTCTTATGCAAAGATTGTGCTAGGTGATCTCTAAGGGATTGATCAAGAGCTTGATTAAAATACGGGGTGTCTGAAAAAAAGACAAGGTTGAAATGGAGTTTTAGTTTTTCAAAATTAACCTGAAGATGATCTCCTTTTGTCGCCCAAAATCGTGAGAGGTTCAGGCCTTTTGAAGCGGATAGATTAACGGTTGTTTCATCAGAAAGATCTTTTTGACACAGTAAATAAAAATGATTTAAAGCGTCGTTGGGTAAGCTAGACATAATCAAAAATAGGGCTTCTTTTGAACAGGTTTGTACATAAGTCGGTAAGGTCTTTTGATGAGTAAGTGCATCTGAAATAAAGTGTCCAGTCTCACTTAACTGCGTACTAAATTTTGATAGTAAATGATAACAGCGTGCGAGTCCGTCATGGCTTAATAAGGAAATGGAATCCGTAGTTAAGTAGGTTGTTTTCCATTGTTTAAGAAAGTAGGTATAATGACGGTCATCTTTACCGAATGTAAATGGTGTGCGTAGTAATGATTTCCACTCTACTCTTAGGTCGTTCTCATGAATAAAAACTTGTTTAACCGAGGGCTGAGAATATAAACAATCCCCACAAACAATGGTGAGAGCTAATAACTGAAAATAGCGGGTTATTTGTTCAGGGGTAATGGTGTCTGGCAAGTGGTCAGCCATGGACTGTTCGTGATTAAAGGAAGGCTCTGTCGAAGACTCTGGAAGCGTATCGATGAGTGTCGTTAAAAATGATTTCTCTTTAAGAAGAGGAACAACGGATTCAACTCGTTCAGAAATAAACTGACAAAGTGCAACAATAGGAGGTAATAAAGTCTCTGGCATTGTTCCTGTAAGAGGGATTAGCTCTCAGTAGGGTTAGTCGGTTCAGTAACTTCCTCAGGAGCATCAGCCACTTTTTCAGAAACCTTAGGTGTAGTTGTCTCTTTTGTGGCCTGTTTTTTAGGAGGCGTGGTTTTTTTAGCAACAGGGGCCTTCTTCGCGGCAGTCTCTTTTTTCGGAGCTGCTTTCTTGGTTGTAGTAGTTTTCTTTGTAGCAGTCTTCTTTTCAGTTGTTGCTTTAGCCGCTGCTGGCGCACTTGATTTTTTTGTAAAAGTAGAAGTAGATGTTTTTCCAAAAGCATCTAAGTATTTATTATGTAATAAAGATTTTTTTCTAGCAGCCGTTGTTTTTTTAATCACTTTTTTGCCAGCAACCTTATCGATAAGCTGTAATGTATCTTGTAATAATGTTGCTTTATTGTCGGAATTAGAGGAGATAGCTGTCAGCGTCTCTTTGATGGCAGATTTTATTTGTGTTTTATAATGAGCATTTCTCGCATTGTTTCGCCTGTTCACTAGAATTGCTTTTTTTGCTGATTTTGTATTCGCCATGTTTTTTACTTTCCTTTATGCTTTTTTTATTATAAGTTTATACTATACGTTAATTTTTATATGTTGACTGACTCATTCTTACTAAATCTTAAAATGAGGCTATTGACAGTGTTAATTAACATCATTTATTATTTAGATTTAAATCTTACCCTTAAAAGAGGCTGTATGTCAATATTAGATTGGTTAAATAAACGAGAAAAGACAACCCCAACGAAAGACCGCTTGGATTTACCTGGCGATTTATGGGTTAAATGTTTTGGGTGTAACGATGTTTTATACCTTAAAGATTTAGAGGCAAATGCAAAGGTATGTCCTTGTAAAAAGGCGTATCATTTTAGAATATCACCTAAAGAAAGAATTGGTTTTATTTTTGATAAAAACTCTTTTGAGGAGTGCGATGCAGATATTCATTCTGTTGATTACCTAGAATTTGAGGATACCGAGCATTATAAGGATCGTTTAGATAAGGCGAAGAAGAAAACAAAACAATCAGATGCCGTTGTGATTGGGATGGCAAAATTAAAACATCGTTCCGTGAATGTTGCTGTGATGGACTTTTCCTTTATGGGAGGAAGTATGGGCTCTGTTGTCGGAGAAAAGATTGCCCGCGTTATTGAAAAAGCCTGTGATAATCGATTCCCTCTGATTATTTTTGTCTCTTCAGGTGGCGCTAGAATGCAAGAAGGGATTATGTCTTTAATGCAAATGGCAAAAACAAGTGCGGTTCTTGGCAAGCTCAATGAAAGAAAAGTTCCTTATATTTCAGTGTTATGTGATCCAACAACCGGTGGAACTGCGGCGAGTTTTGCGATGTTAGGAGATATTATTCTCGCAGAACCAGGTGCCCTCATTAGTTTTGCTGGTCCACGAGTTATTGAGCAAACAATTCGTCAAAAGTTGCCTAAGGGGTTTCAGCGATCTGAGTTTTTATTAGAGCATGGTATGATTGATCGCGTGGTGGATCGAAATGAATTGAGAGATACTTTATCTGAGTTAATTGTTTCATTAGATCCTCACTTCAAAGTCAAGAAGAAGCCTGGTAGAAAGTCGCGCTCATGAAACCATTAGATTTTGAAAAACCATTAGACGCACTATATTCTAAAATTGAAGAGCTTCGGCGCTTGTCCGATGAAGGTCAGATTGACTTGAGTGATGAGATTGAGAAAATTGAAAAACGAGCAGAGCTCTTAAAAAAAGAAGTGTTTTCGAATTTAACGCCACAACAAATTTTGCAAGTTGCAAGGCACCCGAATCGACCCGATACTTTAGGTCTGGCAAGTCTTATTTTTGACCATCAGTTAGAGCTTCATGGAGATAGGTTGTATAGAGATGATCCGTCTATTGTCGGAGGTGTCGGCCAAATAGATGAATTTAGAGTGGTCTTTTTAGGCCATCAAAAAGGGCATGATACCAAAGAAAAAATTCATAGAAATTTTGGGATGCCACATCCAGAAGGCTATCGAAAAGCACTTCGATTGATGACAATGGCAGAAAAATTTGATATGCCCATTATTACCTTTATTGATACGCCCGGAGCTTACCCCGGAAAAGAAGCGGAAGAGAGAGGTCAATCAGAGGCAATTGCCCGCAATTTACGTGAGATGGCAGGACTAACAGTTCCTATTTTGTCATTTGTAATCGGTGAAGGCGGGTCTGGTGGTGCATTAGGCATTGCTGTTTCCAATAAAATATTTATGTTGGAGTATTCTGTTTATTCGGTAATATCTCCTGAAGGATGTGCCTCAATATTATTTAGGGATGCTGCGCGCGCAGACTATGCGGCTGAAAAACTAAAAATTACAAGTAAGGATATTGTGGATTTTGGGATTGCGGATGGTATTATTCAAGAGCCCTTAGGCGGTTCTCATAATGATTGGATGTCAACGGCACAAAGTATTAAAAAACAAATTATAGAAGAACTAACGACTTATCATTCTTGGGAACCTGAAAAAATTCAAGACGAAAGATATAAAAAATTCAGAGGATTTGGTCCCTACTTACAACCTTAAACGGTCTTAAGTCTTTTTGCTAATGCACCGGAGATAGTCGATCGATAACAAATGGGGGAGTTTTTGGATACGATATGATAGATAGTTTATTGTTTGATGAAGTTGATTTGAAGCAAATTTTTGGTAATGAGCTGATGAAGAAAGCAAAACGGCTGTTGCTAAAGGATGTTGTGTCAAATGTAAAAGTCTTGAAAAAATCTCTAAAAGGAGAGTTTGAGACATCAAAAGAGACTCATAAATTAATCTATAAACCAAACGCTATTTCAAAGTCTACTTGTACGTGTAGAGGGGATGAAAAGAAGTTATGTGTTCATTTAGCGACCCTCTGTTTATATTACTTGGAAAGTGTCTCTGTTCGAAAGTCTAAAACAACCATAGGTTTGGAAATTCAAACGATGCATGAGAAGCCTACGATGGATGACACGGTCTTTTTTGATCCCATTGAGGGAATTGATTGCCTGAAAAATAGTTTAGGTATAGGCGTTGCTTTTACAGGCTCTAAAAAACAATTCTCCTTATTTTTATGTCATAAAACGCAGAAAAAAATTTTAAGTGATGCTTTTTTTGTGCTATATCCATTTAAACAATTATTAGTATTTTTAGATCCCAGATTAGCTAAGTTGTTATCCACTCTTTTTGAACGAGAAACAGTGTCTTTTTTTATGCCAGAAACATATTATAATGTGAGTCAACATGAAACGTTATTGACATTTTTATTTACAAATTACACGATTTATTCACAAGAGTTGACGCCATATCGAAAGCAAAAAAAAGAATTGGTGCCAGTGCTTTCCTTTGTTCCAACACGCTACGGGATTACGCTTCGATGTAAATGGCGTATTGATGGCAGCGATAAAACAGTTTTATTTTCATCGTTTCTAATTCTTCAAGATCAAAACCCGATTTGTATTCAAAAAGGAAAATTGTATCATTTGAAACAACCTAGTTTAATGAAAATGGCGCTCTCTTTCTATAACGCTCAAAGGTTATTGTTTGATCTCGAGAAGTTTAAGTTGTTTTGTGATAAGAAGGTTCCTGTGTTACGTAAACAAGGGTTTTTAGTTGAGATTTCCCCGGCCATTTCAAAATTAAAAATTATGGAAGGGGTGCCTTATTTATGTGCGCATTTTCATAAATCTAATGACCGACTATGGGTTTATTTAAGCTATCAATATGGGCTTGAAAAAGTGAGCGTTTTTTCAAAGCAGCGTATGGTCATTGATGTGCCATCTGGGCATGTGTATAAACGATCTTTGTTAGATGAGGAATCGTTATTGAAGCATTTTCTCGCATTTAAACCTAAGGTAAGGAGGCGTTTGTATTACTTAGAATCGCAAGCACTGTATGCGTTTATTACTGCGTGTCAAAAAGAAAATAGTCGTATTCATCTATCAAATCCATCTGTATTATCACGGTTTCAAGTCCAAGAGCAAGATCTTGTTCCCCAGCTATCCATTAAAGGGAGTGATACGGTAGGCAAGTTTAACTTTGAGCTTGAGTTTGATGGAAAAGAACTATCCAATTTGAGCATTTCAGAGATGATTCGAAAGCTAAAGAAAGGTGATCGATTTTATCGAGACGCCTCTGGCCAAGTGTATAAAGTTAATGGATTAGAGACCCTAGATGTTTTGGTGTTGCGTGATGAGTGGGGAGAGCACGGGGTCAGTAAATCTATTAGCTTAGGGGAGAGTATTTTTATTATTTCAGAACTCAATCAGTGCTTGTCGATTTCAGATGACATAAAGAAAAAAGTCTTGGAGCTGATTAAACCGTCAGATAAATTAAAAGCGGCTTGTCCAATGATCAAGCGGTTACATGATTATCAAAAGCGAGGCGTTAATTGGTTATTGAGCTTATATCGACAAGGATTTTGTGGGTTATTGGCAGATGATATGGGCTTGGGAAAAACCGTACAGACCCTTTGTTTTTTATCTTATTTGAAAAGTGAGGCGATCTCTCATCCGCAAGAAAAAAAAGGAAAAGCACAGAAAAAGAACCCTCATTTAATCATCGCGCCAAAATCATTACTCTTTAATTGGCGACTGGAAATTGAGTCCAAAACACCGGAGTTATCGGTATTAGTTTATGATGGACGAAAGCGTGCCGACTTACTCCCAAGTATTGATGACTATGATATTATATTGACCTCGTATCATATCGCACGATTAGATGTGGATAAATTACGAAAAACTCACTTTGATACGATCGTCCTAGATGAAGCACAGAATATTAAAAACCCCCGATCAAAAGTGACTAAATCCTTAAAAGAGATACCTTCCTCATTTAAACTCTGTTTATCCGGAACTCCCATGGAAAATAATTTAGGAGAGCTATGGTCACTCATGGACTTCTTAATGCCAGGATATTTTGGATCCTTAGAGACATTTAAAAATACGTATATTCGTCCCATCGAGCAAGGTGATCATCAGCGTAAAGAGCAGTTAAGGATTAATCTATTGCCCCTAATGTTGCGCCGATTAAAAGAAGAGGTGGCCAAAGATTTACCGGCTAAGACAGTGCAAAACTTATTTTGTGAATTTCAGCCAGATCAGCAAAAATTCTATGCGTCTATTTTGGAAGATGAGATTGAAGATCTTAAAAGTAGAATTACGGAAAAGGGCTTTGATAAGTCGCGATTTCATATTTTGAGTTTGTTAACACGATTACGCCAAGTGTGTTGTCATCCATCATTGGTCGATAATTCGCTGGAGATGGAGTCGATTAAGATGAATGTCTTACTCAGTCGATTGGAGCAATTGGCTAATTTGGATCATAAAGTTGTGGTTTTTAGTCAATTTGTCAGTATGATTGATTTGATTCGTAAAGAGCTGAGTGAAAAAGAGATTCCTTTTGAAGTACTGACCGGAAAAACCAGAAAGCGCCAAGAGGCTGTGGAGTCGTTTCAAAATAACCCAGAGATCAAAATCTTTTTAGTCTCTTTAAAAGCAGGTGGGGTAGGGCTTAATCTTAATTCCGCGGATTATGTCTTTATTTATGACCCTTGGTGGAACCCAGCTGTTGAGAAACAGGCAATGGATCGTGTTCATCGCATTGGTCAAAAGAAATCGGTATTTGTCTATCGCTTATTGGTGAAAGATACGATAGAAGAGATTATTCATATGGTTCAAAATGAAAAGGCCGAATTAACAGAAACCTTGTTTCTTAAAGAAGGTGAGCTGATTTCTTTATTAAATAAAACCACGCTGAAAAATTTATTTGATACCTGATAAGCCCTATCCTGAGCTCATGGGTTGCGTGTAAATTTACTGCTATAAAAAACTTGCTTTTTACTTTTTTTATGCCATACTGAATATGGGAGAAAAAATGGGAAATGTCATGGGCGGGGGACAAAAAAAGACTTTGGGAGTCGCTTTTAAACCGAATAATAAATTAACCGCCAAGAGGGTGTTGCCGCAATTGATTTGTATTAAGAATGCGGTGACTGGTGGATGTTTTTATCTGCACACAGCCTTTTTTAAAGGCTCTTTTTCAGAATTGTCTGTCATGCTTCGTCGTTCAACCTTGCACTGTAACGCTCAAAACGTTTCAGAAGGCCTTGATAGCGTACTTCTCTGTTTACCGGTTCTATTAATTTCAAGCTCGTCTGCACAATGGCGGCTGATTCTTTCTCAATCGACGGAAGCAAAGCGTAGGCTGTTGTTGGAATTAGCCTTGATATGGATAAGCGATGATCAGAAAAAAGCCTTGTTTGAAGATGTGATTGAGCGATGTAGAGTGCGGTGCGAGAGCTGGGAAATGATAGTGGCGATATTGGCGTCTTATGATGTCGAGACAGGTGATTCTAGAGTGAGAGAGTGGGTGGGTTCTTTAAGTGTGTTTACGCAATTAATCACCCCTTTTAAACTGAGTAAAAAAGCCTTGGAAATGGCGTTACACTTGTTTCGACAGAAAGACTGTCGGGTATTTGATTGTTCAAGTCAACACTTTACAACAGCTGAGCACCAGTTATTTGCCGCGCTATTAAAAAAACAGACGGCTATAGAGACGATGCAGTTATCTTATGCTTCATTATCTCAAAGTGCACTCGAAGCCTATCTCTCAACAATGGAAGAATTGCCTGTATTGAGAAAGTGTTATTTAAGCGGAAATCATCTCAGTTATGAGAGTATGTTGCTCGTCAGTAACTTTGTGTTTTCTCATCGATCCTTAGATGCGCTGATGATGTCTGAAACAGATGTTGATGACCCGTGCATGAAGGTGTTATCCGACAGTCTTTTTTATTCGCATACAGTGACGCACTTGGATCTTTCTAGGAATCGTATATCGGCAGTCGGTTTAGGCTATTTATCGCATGCACTCTGTAGTGGAGCGAGGTTAATCGAATTAGATATCAGTGAAAATCCCATTAA
>MDTB01042284.1_pt1 | contig 16835 bp, 15 predicted proteins | sample 811161 | NCBI WGS metagenome assembly MDTB01 (sample SAMN05326650, study PRJNA326480) | marine metagenome | isolation source: seawater | place: Mediterranean Sea | collected 2009
TAGTAAATTTTTTTAATGAAAAATACAAATAATTTTTTCTGTTACTACTAAATAATAATAATTCTTTAATATTTTTTTTTTTTATAAAAGATTTAACACTTAATGATATAAAATATATTTTCCAGATTTCATCAGCATAATTTATTTCAGAAAATTTATACTCAAGAAGCTCTGAGTCTCTAAGATTATTAATAAATTTTTTTTTTAAACTATGTTTTTGATTTTGATACTCCGAATAAATGGTGCTTGAAATGTCAATATATTTAAAATCCACCCATTTTGGTAATTTCAAATTATTATTTGTTAGATTTATTAAATAAAATTTTTTCCCTTTTAAAAAATTTTTTTGTTGTTCAAATAACTCAAAATTTTTAAAACCCCTATTAATGATTAATAAGTTCATTTATTTAAAATTACTTTTTTGTGAACATCAAATACTTTATTTGCAAAATTTTTAGTCTCATTCCTGTGAGAAATTAAAATAATTGTAATTTCCTCTAAAAATTTCTTAATATTTTCAAAGACTTCTTTTTCTAAATTTATATCTAGAGCGTTAGTACCCTCATCTAAAATAAGTAATTGGGGTTTTTTTAAAATTGCCCTTGCTAAACCTAGTCTTTGAATTTGACCACCAGAAAGTTTTGATACAAAAGTATTTTTTATTTCATTATTTTCGTCAACAAGTTCACCTAATTTCACTATTTTTAAAATTTTCGCTAAATGTTCATCGTTATTTTTTATATCTCCTGAATTATTATCAAAACCATAAATGAGACTGTCTTTGATTATCCCTTCTTTGAAAAAAGGCTTTTGAGTTACAAAGCTGATTATCTTTTTGAATGAATCTGAGCTAATATCATGTGAGTTTACTCCATTTATCAAAATTTCTCCCAAACTAGGTTGAATTAAATTTGTAATTAAATCACATATTGTAGTTTTTCCTTGCCCGCTTCCCCCAGTAATACAAAAAATATCTCCTTTAGTAATCTCTAAATTTATATTTTTAAACAAAAATATATCTCGTTTTGGGTATTTAAATCCAACATTTTTTAAAGTTATTTCTTTAAAATCATCAATCTCTATTTCTTTATTTAATTTTTTATTTTTTAAAAAATTTTCTGATTTTATTATTTCATTATAAATTATATCAAAAGATGGTCTTAGAAATTTATTCTTAGAAATTGCAGTTGTCACTGCAGAAAATGCAGGCAACAATCTTATGAACGAAGCTGCAAGTAAACTCAAACTAGAAACTAAGTCTGTATTATTATTTTCAGAAAAATTAAATTTTAGTGCAATTAAACAAATTACTATTACTATCATTATTTCTATAAATAATCTTGGAGCACTCTGATAAACATCATAAAAAAACTGACTTTTTTGTGCTTCTTTGTCGTTTTTTTGAAATTGATTTTGTATGAATTTTTCTATTTTTAACAACTTGATATCTTTTATTCCAGAAAATAAATTATTTAAAGTATCTAAAATTTTCGATCTAGCTTCAAAGATTAACTTTCCATATATATTCAATTTTTTTTTAATTAATAAGATAAACAAATATGAGATTACAAAAAGAAAACAAAATATTGATAAAATCATTAAGGTATCACTTAAAAGTAAAACAACAAATATTACACAAGCAATAAACAATTCTCTAATTATTATGATCTGATTTTGAATATAAGTTGCGGCCTGAGCATTATCGACAGTTATATTTCTTATGAGATCACTAGTTTTAAATTCTTTATGATCTAAAAAAGAGGATTCAGTATAAAAATTAAAAATTTTTTTATTATTATTAATCTTAATTGAATAAGTCATAAAATGTTCAAATATTTTTACAAACAAGACAAACAAATTTTTTAAAGTAAAAATTAACAATAATACTAAAGAAATGTTTTTGGTTGTAAAATAATCTTTATTTAAATTGTAATAAGAAAATTTATCGAGGTATGAATTATAACTAGAAGATAGATCTAATATACTATTAACAAATAAAACAATTGTTCCAATTCCAATCATTTCTAAGAAACCAGAAATAATTATAAAAATAGTTAAAAGTAATATTTTGAAAATGTGTTCTCTTGAAATTATTTTTTTATAATATTTCATTTTTATTCAGAATACTTTTTTAATAAAACTTTATCTTTTGGATTATAAAATCTGTAAACCGTATTACTTTTAATTTTAATAAAAGTTTTTAATTCTCTCAATATTAAATTTAAAAAACTCATAATTGAAAAATATTTTCCTTGTTTGACATAATTTTTTTGAAAAAAATTTTTAATAATATCTATTGTGTCAATATTTAAAGGAACTTCCTTTTTAATTATTGTTAAATGTTTCTTTTCTGACAGCAATTTTTTTAGGTTAATGTTTTTATTATTTAAAATTTTATTTAAATGCTTCATTGATTTAACTTTATATCCTATGTTTGCAGGAAAATAATCTCTCAGCTCAACTAACTCTGTGTCAATTAATTTTCTTACATTTAAAACTGGTACTTTATTTAAAATACTTTCTAAAGACAACGTGCTGTAATCATTTATCACCAAATCTACTTTACTAAGAAATTGTTCTGATGTTTTTGAATTATCTATATCAAAATTTAAGTACTTATAACTATCCTTAGATTCAAATGGATGTGGTCTTAAAATAAATTTTATTTTTGTATTTTCATTTTGAAGTTTTTCTAAAAATTCTAAAAATGCGAATTCGTACTTAATAAAATTTCTGAATTGTTTTCTACCTTCATTTTTTCTATGAAAAAACTCCTTAATGATATCTTTACTAAATCTTGAAGATAAATATTTATTAGTTGACACTATTCCAACGTTTAAGATTTTTTTATTATATTTTGTTTTTTTGCTTTTTTTAAAATATCGTAATGATCCACTTAAAATTATTTTTGACCTATATTTATGTGATATCAAAAACTTTTTTTCAGAAATTGTTGAACAAAATATTTTGCTTAAAAGAGCAATTTTTTCAATTTCTGGATAAAATGTGTGATATTTTTTTTTTGAAACAAATCCTTCTGAATTGGCCAAAATAACCTGAATATTTAATTTATTTGCAAATTTTGTAATTTTAATTCCCAATTTGCTGATTTGGGGTATTACAACAAATTTTGGTTTAAAATATTTAAGTGCTTCGAGACAATTAAATTTATTTATAATAATTAGATTTATATAATTTTTTTTTAACTCTTCTTTAAGTAAATGTAAGTTATATAAATCCCTATATTTGTTATCAACAATCCAGCAAACTCTCATTTATTTTTTAATTATATATCTTGAATGATTTGAATATTTTAATTCATCAAATATTTGCTGAAGTCGGTTTGAGTATTTAAAAATTTTATCAGTTAAATTTTTATTATTTCTATCATTTAAGTATGCATAAATATCTCCAAAATCTAGTCCATGTGTTTCATGAGATAAAAATTTTAATTTTGTTTTTTTGCACATATATTTGAAATTATCTTCAGAAAAATAAAATAAATGAGATGGAGGACAAAGCAAATTATTGTAATATTTTAGATAGTTAAAACCTAAAGAATTTTTATTAGGAGTATAAATTAAAGCTATACCATTTGTTTTTAAATATTTTCTTATTGTTTTTAAAAAAAATATTGGATCTTCTAAGTGTTCAATAACATCAAACGCAGTAATTACATCAAATTTCAAACCTTTTGGAACATGAGTAAAGTCTTTGAAAGCTTTAATTGAGTATTTTTCATTCAAAATTTCTCTAAGTTGATCGCTAAATTCGATACCAAAAGAATCAAAATGGTTTTTTGCTAATTCTAAAAACCATCCTGAACCACATCCAAAATCTAATAAATTTCCTTTTTTCTTATATTTTTTTAAAATTTTTATTCTCTCTTTACCAAATCTCTGAATTTTATATTTTCTAGATTTATCATATACTTTTACAGTGTGGTTCTTGTAATCTTCAGTTGAATATAAATCTGAAAAATCTTTAGGTTTCTTTGAAGAATAATCTACATTACAATTAAGACAATTAAAAATTTTAATTCCAAATTTAATAATTACGATATTTTTTTTTTGTGAATTGCAAATTGGACAAGAATCAATTTTTACAAATTTTTTTTTTTTATTTATTATATCAATTTTTTTTTTTATTATCCTTTAGACATAATGTATTAAACCCTTTTGGTCTCATCAGACTATAATTTATCTTCATCAATCAAATTTATTTTAATATTTTATTTATCATATATAACTCTTGTTTATCATTTAAATCTAAGCTGTTTTTTTTATCCATTATATTAAATGACAGACTTTTAAATGAAAAAATTTTTTTATATTTTTTGATAAAATTACTGTGTGTTATATAAATTGCACCATTAATAAAATAACTTTCCCTGTCAAAATCTTGTCTTCTATAGAAATTTTTTGCTTTATTAAAAAATAAATTTAATTTTTTTTTATTTAAAAAAACAGCTTCATAAGGGTGTTCCATAGACTCAGATACACTGAAATGTGTTAAGCTATTTGATAATTTATAAGTATTTATTGCTTTAACTATATCTCTTTTTTTTCTGAGTGGTGATGTTGGTTGTAAAATCACATAAAAATCATACCTCTGTTTATTTTCAATCCAATTATGAAAGCCAAAAATGGTTTCTCCTAATGAAGTATTATCTTTCGACAACGGGTCTGGTCTAATATAAAGGTTATTTATTTTATACTTCTCTGCAATTCTTTTTACTTTTGTATCGTTTGATAAAACGTAAGTATTTTTTAAAAGATTTTTTGGTATTTCAGAAAAAGTGTACTCTATAAGTTTTTTTTTTCCTATTTTAATAGTATTTTTATTTTTAATAGTTTTAGAACCTTTTCTTGCTGGTATTAAAATTGCAAATTTTTTTTTCTTAATCATTTTTTAATAATCTTTAATTGTTTTTTCATAATTAAGCCATGTACCAATATCGTGCCATTGATTATCTTTTATTGTAAAATAATTTACGGAAATATTTTTTTTTATGCAAAAATTGGTGAGTTTAATAATGTCAAAATCAATATTATTTTTTTTGATTTTTCTCAAAAGAATTGGGTTTATTATATATATTCCTGAATTCGTTAAAAATTGTATTTTCGGTTTTTCATTTATTTCATCAATATTATTTGTCTTATTATTAATCCTAACCACACCATAAGGTAAATTAAATTTTTTATTTAAAACAATGATAGTAATTAAAGATTTTTTTTTTTTGTGATAATTTAAAACATTTACATACTTAAATTTAGTTAATGTATCGCAATTAGTTACTATAAAATTATCTTTAATTTTATTTTTTTCATTCAATATAGAGCCTAGACTACCTAGTGGTTTTTTTTCAACTATAAATGTTATTTTAATATTTTTAAAAAATTTTTTAATATCCTCTAAATAATTTTTTATTATTGAGCTTTTGTAGTTAAGAGTAATAGCAAAATTTTTAAAACCTTGATTATAAAAATCTTTTATAATTTGAAAAATTGCTGTTCTACCTCTAATTGGCATTAATGGTTTGGGCAGTACTGACGTGAAGGGGTAAAGTCTAGAACCTTTTCCACCAGCTGTAATAAAAATAAAATTTTTTCTATTTATTTGTTTTTGTTTTTGTTTTTGTTTTTTTAGTTTATTTAAAGAAATAATATTTTTTAATACATGCTGATCATCTACTAATGGAATAAGACTTAAATTCAATTTTTTAAATTTTGATAAATTTTTTGATATATTTTTTTTGTTTATTATTTTTTTTGGATTTTTGTTACAAATTTTTCCTACACTTTCTGACAACTTTATTTTTTTTAGTAATGCGCTTCTGATATCTCCATCTGTACAAGTGCCAAATAATTTATTTTTTTTTAATACAATTACACAACCTTTCCCATTTAATTTAATTTTTTTTAAGGTTTCACTAATAGATTTAAAATTATCTATTACTAAATTTTTATTTATTTTTTTGTTCATAAAATATTTTATTTGATTTATCCTTCAATATTTTTTTCTTAAATATATTAACAAATTTTTTACTTGAATTTTTTCCAGAGTATTTATTTTGAAATTTTATTCTTTGTTTATTAGAAAGCAATTTTTTTATTTTAGTAGTAAGATTGTTAGAATTAACATTAGTTATATTAAATATACTTGATGACATTTCTCTACCAAATTGCCTATAACCAATATTTATTGCTGGTGTCTTTAAAAAAGGCGCTTCTATAATTGCACTAGAAGAATTTCCAATAACTAAATCTGAAAATTTTAAAACTGAAATATATTTAAAATGCCCTAATGATTTAAAATAGTAAAAATTTGAATTTTTTTTACAACTTTTTTTTACTGTTTTTACGATTATTTCGAAATTAGGATCCATTGAAGGTGAGGTAAATAAAAAATTGATATTTTTAAAATTTTCACATGATTTAATAATATTATTTATTTCATATAATGTTTTTTTTTTACTTAGTAGTGGGTGGTAAGTAACTAAAATAATTTTTTTTATTCTAGATAATTTTTCAATTTCACAAAATTTTTTTTTGTTCAAAAGTTTATAATTCAAAATTTTATCTATGGACAATGATCCAATATTAAATATCTTTCTTGGCTCTTGACCTAAATTTATTAATCTTTTTTTGTAAACATTGTTACAAACAAAATGATAATGTGAAATTATACTTATCATATTTCTGAAATAGTTATCGAGAGAACCCTGAGTAAGCTCACCACCATGAAAATGAATTATTTTTATTCCATTAAAAAAGCAAGCAAGTGCGAATGAAAAAGTTTCAATTCTATCTCCAATAACAATTCCATATTTATATTTTTTTTTTTTCAAAAAATTGCAATACTTTAAAAAACTTTCTGAAATAATATTATGATGTAAAATTCGTGATAAGTTTTTTAATTTAATCTTACTAATTTTTTCTACTTTGTATTTTTTAATTTCATCATAAGTTTTACCGAAATTATTAGATAAGTGAGACCCTGACACTACTAAAGAAAAATTAATTTTTGATTTATTAAGTTTGTCTATCAGAATTTTGTATATTCCAAACTCACTTCTTGAACCTGTAAAAACACAAATATTATTTTTCACTTTTTATCTTACATATTTTTTTGAAAATTTATCAATTACCCAGTAAACCTTTGAAATATCTTTTTTGGTCATATTAAGATTTGAAGGTATACAGAAACAGTTTTTTACAATTTTAATTGTATCATTTACTTTAAATTTTTCATATTTCTTAAGATATTTCTGTTTATGTAATGGTTTCCAAACTGCTCGTGTTTCAATTTTATAATTATTCATAAATGTTTCAAATTTTTTATTTAAATTTTTACTAGATTTAAATCTAATAATATTAAACCAACAATTTACATTTTTAATATCGGGTAATATTAAATCTACAAATTCATTATTCCTAAATAAATTACGGTAAGAATTGGTAATAAATTTTTTTTTTTTTAGAATTGTATTTAATCTACATAATTGAGAATAACCGATCGCTGAATGTATGTTTGTAATTCTAAAGTTATAACCACATTCATTATGTGTAAAATCATAAGATCGATCTTTAGCTGTTGTTGACAGATATTTAGCAATGGATAAATTTTTTTTTGATTTACAAAAAATCATTCCACCTGAACCCGCAGTTACCACTTTATTTGCGTTAAAAGAAAAACAACTAAAATCTCCAATAATACCAACATGATATTTTTTATTTTGATGAAAAAAGTATGAGCCTATGGCTTCTGCTGCATCTTCAATTATTTTTATATTGAATCTTTTGCAAATTTTTTTTAATTTTATTAAATCTTTTACAGGATTCCCAAAAACATGAACGATCACCACTGCAACTATTTTTCTTTTAGTTTTCTTATTATAAAGAGTGCGATTTATTATTTTTGTTCTAGATTTTAAAAAATTTATTGTTTTGTTTATATCTATATTGAAATCGTTGGCTATATCTACAAATACTGGATTTGAGTTATTATAAAGTATTGCATTTGCAGTAGCAATAAAACTTAGTGAAGGTAATAAAACTTCATTTGAATTGTTTGCACCAGAGATCTTTAGTGCTAGTTGCAATGCATTAGTACCAGTAGAAACTGCAACCGAATTTTTAAGTCCAGTAATTTGTTTAAATTTATTCTCAAATTTCTTTATGTAAGATCCAGAGGTAGAAATCCACTGAGAATTTATTGACTTCACTGCATGAATTCTATCTGCTTTTTTGAGATAGGGAGAATGAAGACTAATCATTTATTACTTTATAATTCCCCATATTTTTATAATTAATTTTTTTATTTTGTCTTAAATATTGTATGATTTCTTTTATTCCAAAGTTAATATCATATTTCACATTGAATTTTAGTTTATTTTTAATTTTATTAAAGTTCACCCTGTAATTTCTTTTATCAAAAGAGTTATTTAAATAAGTTATTTTTTTTGTATTTAAAAATTTAGATATTTTTTTTATTAACATCTGCTTAGTCGAGTTATTTTTATTTGATCCAACATTATAAATTTGATTATGGATTAATTTTTTTGGCGAATTTATCACATGAAATATTGCACTTGCAAAATCTTTAACATGACAATATGGCCTCCAAGTATTTTTATCATATACTTCTAATTTCTTTTTTTTAAAGTTATATAATACAAATTCATTTAAGGTTAAATCAAATCTCATTCTATCAGATAAACCAAAAGCAGTTGCAAACCTTAGAATACAAAAAGATATTTTTTTATTTTTTTTCTTCAACAAAAAATTTTCAATTTTAACCTTTGATTTAGCGTATAATGAAAGTGGTTTTAGTTTGCTTTTTTCAGTTGGGATATTCTTAGCAATTCCATAATTAGAGCATGTTGAGACAAAAACTATTCTTTTAACACTTGAGCTTTTATAACAACTATTAATTAATTTAATAATATAATCTTCATTTGAAAGTTTAGATAATTTTGGATACTTTTTGGTAATCGGATCTCCAACTAATCCTGATAATATAACGACGTTCTCAATTTTTTTTTCTGTTAAGATTTTCTTTATAAAAATGTTATTTTTTATGCTGATCTGATAAAAAAAAAAATTATTATTTAAAGATCTTTTTAATTTACCATATGTAAAATTATCAATTCCATAAACCACATATTTTTTTTTTAAGAAATATTTGGTTACAACTGATCCAATATAACCAGAAGATCCAAGAATTAAAATGTTTTTTGTCAATTTAAATTTTTATAAGTTTATTTTTTTTATATTTTTTTCTAATGATTTTTTATACAATTTTAATTTTACTTTGTCATACTCAGCATTACTTTTGATGTAACTTACAACTAAACCCTCTCTATCAATATTTGAAGTATTTTTATTACTTCCATGAATTACTTTACTGCTATGAATAATACAATCTCCTGGATTAAGTTTTGGACAACTACTCAAAAAAACTTTTTTTATCTTTGATAAAATTTTTTTTGGTATTTGTTGTGAACTACCTGGCTTATAAGATAATTCATGGTTTATCACTCCCAATTCCTGACTCCCATTTAAATAAATGACTCCACCATTTTTATTGTTTACTTTTGAACATGCAATCCATACATTAACTGCTTCACCATTAATAATATTCCAATAAAAATTATCTTGATGAAAAGGTGCATTTTTACCAGTTTTTTTTGGTTTTAAAAAAAATTCAACATTTCTAATTTTACATTTTCCTTTCAATATTTTTTCAATAATAGAAATTAACTTTTTCTTTTTTCCAATTGTATTAAGTAAATGTCTTTTTGATAAAAGATCATTTATATTATGAATTGTGTTAGGTCTTCCATCTTTAGTAAAATGAATATATCTACCTTTAAATTTTTTTAATTTTTTCGTAACTTCTGGAATAACTTTTTTAATTTTTTTAATTTCTGATTGTTTAAATATTGATGGAACTACTACATATCCATTTTCATTAAAGCTTTCAGTGTAATTAGCCATATTAGATAGGTTTAAATTTAACTAGAGTTATTAATTCAAAATATATACCAAATTATAATAAATTATCCATTCTTTCAGCTCCTAATCTGCTTATTTCTTTCAAGCCTTTTTCAAACTTATCATTAATTCTATTTATATGTCCAGAAGCCTCAAAAGTTAATTCAATTACACTTCTTGGTATTGTTGTAGTTTTAAAATTTGAATGTATTCCGTGAGTGTCAAAAATTATAATTTTTCCTAAATCTCCATAAATTTTTGACATAGTATTATCGTCTATATCTAAGTATCTCGTTTGATTATAATTTTTCCAAAATGTTATTTTCTTGTTAGAAGATTTTAAATAAAACAAAGGATGAGTATCGTAATTTTTTTTATTCAGCCATATATATATTTTTATTCTTCTGCCTTTGCTATCATGATGGGGTTGCCATGATCCATCTTTAGATTTTTCATTTCCAAGTGTTAAAACCGAATTATCATAACAATAGATATTATTACCAAGGTATTGTTTAATTAAATCAAGCGCACCTAAGGATTTTAGATCATTAAATATGTTTTTAAGATCTTCAAAATTTATTTTTTTTCTATTATTACTAAAATTAAAATTTGAGTAATTGACATATTTTTTTTTAAATTTATTAACTGTTTCAATTGAAATCACCTCATCAAGTACACAATAACCATCCTTTAATAACTCCTTGAACTTTTTTCCAGAATTCAAGGGATTTAGATCTCTTAACTTATAATAAATTTGTGACAAATTTAATCTATTAATATAATTTTTAATCATTAACATTATTTATACATATAATTAACTTTTTGAAAGTTTAATAAATTAAATCTTAAAATTTTAATTTAAAGTTAAAAATATTATCAAAGCTTATATTTTTACTTTTTGGATGTTTCAAAAAATTTGAAAAATATGAGTTATATTTTAATTTATTAATTTTTGGTCTAAAATTTTTTAATTCAAAACTTTTATCTAGATATATTAATTTAGAACCTAATAATTTTGAGGTATAATTTATTTCTCTTCCAACAAAATGATTATCAACTTTTGAAAAACTGATAAAAATTAATGGTTTTTTAAATATTACTGGATATGAAATAGATGTTGATGCATGTCCAAAAACACAAAATGAATTTTTTATTAAATTTTGGGTATTATCGCTATGTACTTTTAATCCCTTAAAATTTTTTTTAACTTCATTTATTTTTGATTTTGGATGAGAAGCTACAATTATATTACATTTAAATTTTTTTTTAAAATAAAAAAAAAATTTATTCATTAAATGATAATATTCTTTTTTTGTAATAGGTGGAAATCCATGGGATGAATTATAATAATCTGGATGATCCACTAGATTTTCCTCTAAAAAAACTGCATATTTTTTTTTTAGTTGAAAATGTTTTTTTATGTCTAAAAATCTTTGATAATCTGCACTGTAAGTAAAATATTTTTTATTTTTTGATAAATTAGAATAGAAATTTTGACGATACTTTCCAGATAAAACAACATAATAATTTTTAAATACGATTTTTTCGAATATTACTTTATTTAATGAATTGAAAATTTTCTCTACATTCTCCTTAAAAGATGAAGAAACATATTTGCTAGATACCCTATATCTTAAACCTATTACAGGTAATATACCTTTTGCATATATATTTATTAAAATTCTTACTAAATTTTTTTTTAATTTAAAACTAATACCAAGATTATCTAATATTAAAATTTTTTTTTTACTTTTCAAATATTTATATAATTCACGGAATGATTGGATGTATATAATTTTTTTTTTAAAATTTGTATTTTTAAATTTATAATTAAGTAATTCGCTTAAATTTACGTATTCTATAGTATAGTTTTTTTTTATCTTGTTGAGTCTGAATCTATAATAATCAAAATTTGTAAAATTATTATGAAAAATTGATAAAGTTGGTTTTTTCACTATTTTAAAATAAAACTTTTTTGGTGATAAAATCAAGTAATAAAATTTATAAGAAAAATTTTATATAACTTTTAAAATAAAATGAGTTATTAATTTTGTTTAAAAATTTTATGATTATCAACTTAAATCAATATAATGTATTATTTTAAATTTGACTTATAGTTATCATAAGATTAAAAAATATAATTTTTAATATATAATGAAACACCACTTAAAATATAAACCATTTTTAATTGCTGAGATTGGAATTAATCATAATGGATCTATAAAATTAGCAAAAAAATTGATTGATTTAGCAAAAAAATATAAATTTGATGCAGTAAAATTTCAAAAAAGAGACCCTGATATATCAACACCAGAAATTCAAAAAAGTGCAATGAGAGAAACTCCTTGGGGGTACATATCTTACTTAGACTATAAGAAAAAAATTGAATTTTCTTTTAAAGATTTCATACAAATTGACAGATATTGTAAAGAAAAAAAAATTCATTGGTTTGCATCTCCATGGGACATTAATAGTTTAAATTTTTTAAAAAAATTTAAATGTAAATATATAAAAGTTGCTTCTGCAATGGTTACAAATACTGAGTTAATTGAAAAAATAGCTAAGCAAAAAATTTATACATTTATTTCAACAGGAATGTGTCAGATGAAAGATATTGAAAAATGTGTTTCAATTTTTAAAAAATATAAATGTAAATTCTCGTTACTTCATTGTGTTTCTAACTATCCTTGTGAGGAAAAAGATTTAAACTTAAATATGATTGAAGTATTAAAAAAAAAATTTAAGTGTAAAGTTGGATATAGCGGACACGAAAATAGTGTTTCACCCTCAATTATTGCATATATGATGGGTGCAGAAATCATTGAAAGACATATTACTTTAGATAGAGCATCCTGGGGAACTGATCAAGCTGCATCATTAGAAGAACAAGGTATTTCACACTTAACTTCTGTTTTAGAAAAAATACCAACTATGCTTGGTAAAAAAACAAAATTTTCATCATTGACTGAAAAAAAAATGTTAAAAAAATTTAAATATTGGTAATTTTAAAATTTACAATTATTTAATTTGTATAAATGACTTGAGCCGTCATCATTAATTATTTGAGTATCACAATTTTTGAATGAATTTAAATTATCATCAAAACTTATTTTATAATTTTTATTGATTTTATTAATCTCTAAATTAGCATTTTTATTCCATGGCCAATTAAAATTTTGATTATTGTTGTAAGAGACAATTTTAATTTTCCCGTTATTTACACTTATAATATTAGTTCCACTTCTAAGTTGTAAAGAAATTTTTTTTTTTGAACTAAAAAAATTTTTTTTTATATTTATAGTTTTATCATTTAAAATTATCTGACTGTTTTTATATGCCTCGATAGTTACAATAAAATCTTTTTCAAGTTGATTATTAAAAATAATCCTCTCATCTTTATAAATAAAAATATCACTATCATTATTTTTTTCATATAATTTTGACATTTTTACAAAATATTTAGGTATATTTTTGTTTAAAATATTTTTTTCAAAATCTAATTTATTATAATAGAGATGATTATTTTTTTGCATACCATACAACAAATAAAAATAATCAGCTTTTTCAAATGTATCAAATATAATTATATTTTCGCCTTTTATATTATCTATTTGCTTTTTTGAAAATGAAACATCGTGGTTTTCGCTAAAATATTTGTTATATTCGGAAAATAATTTAACGCCACCTAATAAATTGGAAAAAATTATAAATATAAATATTATTGCAAAATATGTTGTAATAAACGAAAAAAGTCTAGGTAATTTTTTTAAATTATCTTCTCTAAAAAACGACCATTTTATTTTTAAATTTGCAATATTTTCTAAAAATTTTTTTACGAAAAAATTAAATGTATAAAAAAAGGAACCTAATAAAACTATACCAGTTACATTCATAAATCTTTGAGGCAAAGTGATATTTGGTTTATCTAAAATCAAAGTTCCAATAGCCATCAGTAAAATAGATACTGTTATAATTATTTTTTTTTTATTTTTAGTTTGAATAATAAAATATGAAGTACAACAGAGTAATAATGGTAATCCATAATATTTAATCATTGGTTGATAAGCGTAGAAAAATTTATCAACGTTACTTATAATCAAACTTATTAAGCTAATTTCTCTAGAAAATATTGAATTATTACCAATTATTATTTCATTGTAAAAAGAGCTTTTATTTAAATAAACATACAATATTAATATTAAATTAATTGTAATGATAAATATTTTTTTATAAAAATTTTCTTTTAAATTACTAACACTAAAATAGATAATATTAATTATGTTTGTAAAAATTCCTATCGGATGAGTGAGTGAACAAATTAAACTGAAAATTGTTGATATAAAAATTGATTTTCTTAATAAGAAAAAAAAAGCAAACATTGAAAATGATTGAGATAAAACAAAAGGGTTAATTTGACTACCATAACCCCAACCATGATAATTATTAAATGCAAATAAGCATAATAAGTAACATGCAACTGAAGTACCAAACATTTTTTTTGAAAATAAAAAAATAGATAATCCAATAATTGGTAAAAAAATTAAATGCGCAACAAGTCTAGATGTTAAGATATCATTAACAATTTTATTTATTGAAAAAATAAAAAAAGAGTAAAATGGATGATATATTTTGAAAATTTGAGCATTAAACCTTTCAATTTGATGATTGTATGACTTGCTCTCATTATTTTTGATAAACTGATTTTCAATAGAAGTAAGGCCTTTGCAGGAATTTTTCTTATAACAATTTTCTAAATTTGAACTTTTTATTAAATAAGAAAAATGATTATCATAGCCATTTGGATAATCTTTATTATTTAAATAACCAAAATTTGACTCTAATGTTGAAGAAAAAAAAATAATAAAACTTAATAAAATACTTATTTTTTTAATATTCAATTTCTTCATATTTTCTATTAATTTTTTGTTTACTTTTTATGTTAATTTTTTTTAATTTATACCTATAAAGCATATATGTGGGTAAAACAGTTAATGATTGGAATCCAATTTCAAACAAATTTACATTACTTACTTGTTCATCTTGGTACCATTTGATTGGAAAAAAAATAATTTTTTTTTTTAAAACAATCAAAGATAGGAGTAAAAAATGACTAAAATTGTGACCATTTGAAAAACTCTCAATATCAACTGATTTTAAAAATTCTGTAGAGTAAAAATTTAATCCTGAGCCTAAATCAGTAATTTTTTTCATCAAACAAACACTATAAATCATATTAATTATAATATTTCCAATTGTTCTTAATAAGGAATAGTTAAATCTTTTTGAACCACTCATAAATCTAGACCCTAAAACTGCTGAATAAGAATGTAACATTTTATTAGAGAATACTTTTTCAATATCTGAGGGATCGCTTTGAGAATCTCCATGTAAAACACAAACAAAATCAAATAAATTTTCTATAGCATAATAAAAGGCAATTTTATGTGATCCACCTACTCCATAATTTTCAATATTTTTAATTACCTTATAATTTTTCAATTCAAATTTTTTTATGGAGTACAAAATTCTATCTAAAGTATTGTCACTACTATTATTATCAACAAACAAAAATAGACAATTATTTTTTTCAAATTTAGTTTCAGAAATTTTTTGAATTAAATTTTCTACTTCTTTGGGGCAATTATAACAAGGTATAAATACCAATATTTTCATAATTTAAATTATAAAAAAAACTGATATTAAATACTATGTTAAAAATAAAAAAAAAATGGCTTAATGAAGTAAAGCGAGTTAAAAATGAAGTAAAAAATAGACATAAATTTCTTCGTTTAGATAAAAATGAAAAAATAGAAAATTTTTCTAACAAACTATGGAATAAATTTATAAAAAGTTTAAATCAGAACGATTTTCAGTCATATCCTCAAGTCGAAGAATTATATCATAAACTTTCAAAAAAAATAAAAATAAATAGAAATAATTTATATTTATCTAGTGGATCTGACAATTCAATTAGAAATTTCTTTGAAATTTTTACAAATAAAAATTCTAAAATTATAACAAGTAATCCTTGCTTTCCAATGTATAAAGTTTATTCGAAAATTAATAAAAATAAATTAATTTATATAAAGTATGATAAAGAATTAAAATTAAATTTAAAAGACTTATATAAAAATATTTCAAACAAAATAGATGCGATAATAATTGCAAACCCAAACAGTCCCATTGGTGATATAATCAAAGAGAAAGAACTAAAGAAAATTATAGTAAAATCAAATAAATATGGAATTCCTTTTTTCTTGGACCAAGCCTACTATGAATTTTCTAAAACAGATATGATGTGGTTGGTAAAAAAATTTGATAATATAATTATTTCTAGAACATTTTCTAAAGGTATGGGTGCAGCAGGTGTTAGATTAGCTTATATAGTTGCAAATAAAAAAATAATTAATCTTTTTGAGAAAGTAAGACCATTATATGAAGTTAATCAAATAGCAGTAAAATATGGTTTATTTATATTAAGCAATTACAATCTAGCAAAAAAATATTGTAAAAAAACAATAGTTAGCAGAAATAAACTTTGTAAAATCTTAAAGAAAAACAGAATAACTGTAATTAATTCAGAAACAAATTCTATTCATATTAGATTTGATAAAAATCTTAATAAAGTCCAAAAAATATTTAAAAAATTTAAAATTTTATTTAAATTTTCAGTATTACCTCATTCAGGTTATAAACAATGGGTGCGTTTAACAGTTTTTCCTGGTATTGAAGAAGAGGAATTTATAGAGAAAATACTATTATGCCAAAAATAGATTATGCTTGCTTCGAAACAACTAATTATTGCAATCTTAAATGCTCATTTTGTAATAGAGAAGA